>Ga0315298_1001196_pt1 | contig 48856 bp, 29 predicted proteins | sample WHS_1_MG_FD_203077 | JGI IMG/M metagenome (GOLD analysis project Ga0315298, IMG submission 203077) | Extremophilic microbial mat communities from Washburn Hot Springs, YNP, Wyoming, USA - WHS_1_MG | ecosystem: Environmental > Aquatic > Thermal springs > Hot (42-90C) | place: USA: Wyoming...
GGGCTGATACTCGCGGCGTCGATCGTCGGCACCGGCGAACTCATCGCCACCACCCATCTGGGCGCCAGAACGGGCTTCGCCCTGCTGTGGCTGGTGATCGTCTCCTGCTTCATCAAGGTTTTCGTGCAGGCCGAACTGGGAAGATATGCCATCTCCTCCGGCCAGACCTCGCTGGCGGCGCTGCGCACGCTGCCGGGGCTGGCGCGGCACGCTGGATGGTGGTGGCTGATCATGATGCTGTGCACGCAGGCGCAACTGGCGGCCGTGGTGGGCGGCACCGCCCAGGCGCTGTACATGGCGTTCGGCGACGTTTTTGCGAGCGTGATGCCGGCGGTAGCGCGCCTGTTTCCCGCGGCGGAGGGCAGACCCGAACTGCCCTTCGCGGTATTCGTGGCGGCGGCGACATCGGCGCTGCTGGCCGCGGGCAGCTATTCCCTCGTCGAAAAAGGCTCGACGCTGCTGGTGGCCGCGTTCACGTGCATGACGGTGGCTTGCGTGGCGCTGCTCCCCGGGGCTGGCTGTCCGCTGCCGCCGGCGCGGGTGCTTTCAGGTTTGTGTCCGGGCATTCCCGATGTCGATGGCGCTGCGCTTGCGGCGCTGGCCATGTTCGGAATAACCGGCGTCGGAGCGGCCGAACTGATCGCCTATCCCTACTGGTGCATCGAGAAGGGCTATGCGCGGCGCACCGGTCCGCGCGACTCATCATCGGCATGGCACGCACGCGCGCGGGGCTGGCTGGCCGTCATGAAGCTCGATGTGTTCGTGAGCATGGTCGTTTATACCGTGGCGACGGTGGCTTTTTACATGCTGGGCGCGGCCACGCTCCATGCGGGCGCAGGCGGGCTGCCGCGCACGGTCGATGGCATGCTCAAAGCCCTGGCGCGCATGTACGAGCCGGTTCTCGGGCAGCGCGGCGCGACCGTTCTGGTGATCGCGGGCGTGTTTGCCGTGCTGTATTCCACGCTCTACTCGGCGACGGCGGCCAACTCCCGGGCCCTTGCTGACTTCCTCACGACCAATTGCGCGGCGCGTTTCGGGCATCCGACCGACCGCCGGCGATGGGTGCGCATTTTCTGCGTGGCCTTTCCGCTGCTGGACCTGCTGCTGTTCACGCTGGTGAAGGACCCCGTGGGCATGGTGCTTTTCGGCGGCTTCGCACAGGCGATAACGCTGCCGATGATCGGCGGAGCCGCGCTCTACCTGCGCTATCGTCGTACCGACGAGCGCCTGCGTCCGGGCGTGCTGTGGGATGTGCTGCTGTGGCTGTCGCTGGCGGGCGTGTGCATCGCCGCGGCGTGGGGGCTGTACGATGTTGCTGTCCGGCTGCTGCGCACCTGACGCGGCACGATGCCGGCGCTATCTGCCCGCCAGTTGCGGCAGCCAGGTCGTCAGCGCCGGCACATATGTGATCAGCAGCACCCCGAGCAGTTGTACCGCCAGAAAAGGCAGCACCGCCCGGCATACCGCCGACATCGGCCTGCCGAAACGATAACTGGAAAGAAACAGGTTCATCCCCACCGGCGGCGTCAGAAAGCCCAGTTCCAGATTGGCCAGGAATATTATGCCCAGATGCAGCGGGTTGATATGAAACGCCTCGCCTATGGGCAGTATGAGCGGCACGACCACCACGATGGCGGAATACACATCCATCAGGCAGCCGACGATCAGCAGGAACACGTTCAGCAGCAGCAGGAACATCAGCGGCGAGCGCACCTGCTGCGTAACCCATTCCACCGCGCGATCGGGCACCTGATCGAAGATGAGGTAGTTGGTGAAGCCCTGCGCCACTCCCAGTATCAGCAGCACGCCGCCAACCACCAGCCCGCATTCCACCAGCACGCGCGGCACGCCGGTGCGCCATTTCAGGTCGCGGTGTATGACGGCCTGCGTCAGCAGACAGTACATGGCTGTGACGGCCGACGCTTCCACGGGCGTTGCTATGCCCCCGAACAGCGCCCCCAGGCACACCACGGGCACCAGCAGTTCCCATTTGGCGGCCCATGCGGCCGACACCGCCGCGCGGAAAGCGAACGGCTGCCGCGGCGGCGCGTCGGCATGGCGGGCGCCCATGACCACGCCCAGCGCCGCCGTCAGCACCACAAGCACCGCTCCCGGGATGATGCCCGCGAGAAATATCGACTCGATGGGCTGTTTGGCGATGATGGCGAACAGCATCAGCGGCAGACACGGCGGAAACAGCATGCCCAGCGAACCGGCGGCGGTGAGCAGCCCCAGGCTGTTGCGCTCGCTGAATCGCGCCGCCAGCAGCACGGGCATCAGCAGCCCCCCCAGCGCCAGCACCGTTACCCCCGATGCCCCGGTGAAACTCGTGAAAAACGCGCACGCCAGCACCACCACTATCGCCGGCCCGCCGCGCAGCCATCCGAACCACGCCTCGAATACCCTCACCAGCCGTTGCGAAGCGCCGCCCTCGGCCAGGATGTAGCCGCCCAACGTGAAAAGGGCGATCGCCGGCAGCGACGGGTGCGTGACCAGCTTGTGGTGATCGATGGCCACCGACGATATCGGCGACAGGTCGCCCCAGAACATTATCAGCGCCAGCCCTCCCAGCACCGCGAAGATGGGGCCGCCCAGAACCGTGCTGAGCAGCAGCACGCCCACCGCCGGCCAGACCAGTTTCTGCGGTTCGATGCTCGGAAGCCGCCCGGCGATATCGGCCAGCGCGGCAGGCAGATTGTCGCACGCCCACACGGCAAAATCAGGATGCGTGACTATGCAGCAGCCCGCGAGCACCGCGGCGACCAGCGCGGCCAGGAGCCGTCCGCGCCAGCCGTCGGCGCTGTTGATCAGCATGCGCAGCGCGATGAGCCCGAAACCCGCCGGCATGGCCGCCACGAAAACCCAGTCGGCGATTCCCAGCAGCGACTTGCCGGCCTGGCGCTCCTGCGCGGTGAACTCCCCCGCCGCCAGACACAGCATCGCGCTGACCACCGCGCCCACCGAGCCGGAAATGATGCGCGCCGCGACCACCGGCCAGCCGCGCGGCAGCATCTGTGTCGTGGCCAGCGACAGCAGACGGTTCTCGCGGGCGGCTATGGCCCCGCCCAGAACCCCCAGCAGCAGCGTGCCGCGCTGGACAAACAGCGGAATGCTCGCCGAAAAAGCCGCCACAAACTGCCAGCTGCCCAGCTGGTGCCGCACCGGCCGCAAACCTATCTGCGCAAGCGGAAGCAGGACCATCATGGCCAGCACCACGATGATCAGCGCGTCTTCCAGCCGGTACAGGATGCGCAACCACAGCGATCGGGGCGCAGCGGCGCGGCGTCCGGCCTCGACTGGAATCTCCCCGCTCATTTTCCGCCGGAGCCCTTCTGACGGAACTCTTTGAGCAACTCCACCACGCGATCGAACATGTCGGCGGGCACGACCTTCCCGCGAATGCTCGGCCAGGCATCCTCAGCCAGTTTCTGCCACGCCGCCTGCACCTCCGGCGTGGCCGGGTGCACCGTCAGCCCCCGTTTCTTCATGGCTTCGATGGATTCTTCAGCTTCCTCGCGGCCGCGCTTCTGCACCTTCGCCGCCGCCGCTGCCGCCGCCTGAAGCATGGCCGGACGCGACGCCTCCGGCACGCTCTGCCATGCCTTGGCCGTTACCACCAGTCCGCCCACCAGCGGCGCCCAGTGAACGTCCAGCATGTGCGGCGCCTCGGTATCGAACTGCCCCGCCAGCGCATACGCCGGCGCGGAACAGACGGCGTCTATCAGCCCCGTCTTCAGCCCGGGCAGGATGTCGGTAACCTCCAGCGGCACGGGCCTGAATCCTGCCGCCTTCCACAGTTCCAGCGCGGCCGGGTCGCCCGCCCAGCAGAACAGTTTCAGCTTCCTGAGGTCGTCGGGCATGACGGCGGGCTTCTTCGAGAAGAACCTCACCCAGCCGCTGTCGCCCCAGCCCAGCACAATGAATCCCTTCTCAAGAAACTTCTTCTCCAGTTCGCCCTTGAGCTGTTCGCGCACGTACTGCACCTCTTCCAGCGTGCGGAACATCATGGGCATGTTCTGAAGCGCCGAAACGGCCGGTTCGATCTCGCCAAGCCCCATGGCGGTGAACAGCGCCGCGTCCACCTGTCCAGCGCGCATGCGGCGGACGACCTCGGCCTCGCCGCCCATGCGCCCGTCGGTGTAGATGATCAGCCGCGCCCCGCCTCCGGGCGCGTTGCGCCACTGCTCGCCCATCTCCAGCAGCGCCTGTTCATAAATGGTGCCCTTGGGCGCCAGCGTGGCCAGACGCAAACGAGCCTGCGCCGCCAGAGCCGCCGTCCCTCCCGCCGACGCCGCCAGCAGCGCCGCCGCCAGCCCGATCCCGCGCGTAAAGATTCTGCACATGGCCGTTATTCTACAAACAGTTCGTCAACCCGCGACAGCAGCCACTTCGCCCGCCGCTGGATGATGACGTTGGCCAGCCGCCATTCGGGCCGGGCGTTAACATCGACGGCCAGCGCTTTTTTCAGATATTCCTCGAACCCGCGCCGGTCGAGTTTCTGAAGGCATACCGCTTCCGCGTAAGCTACATACGGCGCCGCCAGGTTGCCTCCCGATTGGGCCACTGCCCGCTCGAAATGCCTGCGGCAGCGCGCCTCGTAAGGCTCGGTCGCTCCCTGCCGCGACGGCTCATAACTTATCATCACCGACCGTAAAGCCCCCTCGCCATAGGCCTCATTGAGCTCCATCGCCCGGTCCAGCAGCGCTTCGACCCTGGGCTGGTCGGCTATCAGATCGGGCCTGTCCTTGGAAACGGCAATCGCCAGAGCCCAGGCGGCGCCCGTCCAGTAGAGCAGCTCGACATCCGCTGCCCGCGCCATCTTCACCGCTTCCCGCGGATTGTTCATAAGCGCCTGCCTGAAACCGGGATGTGCCATCTCCAGCGCGCGCAAGCCGTATTCCCTGGCGCGCAGCAGCAGCCCCCGCGCCCGGTCGCGCATGGCGAGAGCCTCGGCAAGACTGCGTTCTTCGGCCATTTCCGCGTCCACCATGACGAACGCGTAGGCGTACTGCGCAAAACCGCTGCACAGCGACGTGAGCAGCCCGCGGTGGCGCGGCGATTCGGCCAGAAGGCTTTCCAGCAGTTTCAGGCTGAACGGCAGCGCCTGGCGGATGAGTTCCGGGTCGTCATCCGACGCGAACGCGCTGCCGCCGCCGCTGGAGAGCGCGTCGGCAAGCTGATCGATGGCGTATTGACGTATGTTGCACCCGCCGGCCGCCAGCAGCACGGCACACAGACAAAGCGTGTATCGCGCCATATGGACGGCTAAATAAACCTGCGCGCTGCGGCGGTCAATGGCCCGGCACGGTCTGCCTGCCGGTCTGGGCGCCCGCATGCGCCGTCGGGACCGGCCGTTGCCCGGCGGACGAATCGAAGGTATCCTGCATGCCGCGTCCACCGGAGAAGATCATGGATAACGACCGCCGTCCGCTGGAAATAACGCGTCGCTCGGCGCTGCTGGCGTCGGCTGGCGCGCTTGGCGCTACCATGACCGGCATGTCGCCGCTGGCGGCTCAGGAAGCAAAGGAGAAGCCCGTGCTCAAAGGCAATATCAAACAGTCGGTCAGCAAATGGTGCTTCGGCAAAATACCGCTCGATGAGTTCTGCGTGAAGGTCAAGGAAATGGGCATGGTGGGAGTGGATTTGCTTGGCCCGGGCGATTTTCCCACGCTCAAGAAACACGGTCTCATCTGCACGATGGTCACCTGCGGCAACATAGCCAGCGGCTTCAACCGCAGGGAAAACCACCCGCGGCTGCTGGCCGACCTGCGCAAGGCCATCGAGGCCACCGCTGATGCCGGCTTCCCCAACGTCATCTGCTTCTCGGGCAACCGCGCCGGCATGTCCGACGACGAGGGCGCGCGCAACTGCATCGAGGGCCTCAAACAGATAGCCTCCTTCGCCGAGGAGAAGAAGGTCACCGTCTGCATGGAACTGCTCAACAGCAAGCGCGACCACAAGGACTACATGTGCGACCGCACCCCCTGGGGCGTGGAGGTGTGCAAGGGTGTCGGCTCCGAACGCATCAAGCTCCTGTACGACATCTACCACATGCAGATAATGGAAGGCGACATCATCGCCACCATAAGACAATACAAACAGTACATCGGCCACATACACACCGGCGGCGTCCCCGGGCGCAACGAAATAGACGAGACGCAGGAACTGAACTACCCGGCCATCATGAAAGCGCTGGTGGACGCGAAATACACCGGCTATGTGGCGCACGAGTTCATACCGAAACGCGACCCGCTGACATCGCTGGCGGCAGCGGTGCGGCTGTGCGACGTCTAGCCGCCGGCACGGGACAGAACATGACGAGGCTCATCGCCCTTCTTTCATTCGCGGGCGCTGCTGTGGTGCTGTGCGGCGCTGCGCTCGCCGCCGAAACCCAGCCGGCCATGCCCACCACCCGCCACGCGCGCACCATCGAAGGCTGGACGGTGCGCGTGGATGCGCGGCTGCTGGAGCCGCCGAACGAGGCCCTCGGCCGGCGCGCTCTCCAGCTGCTGGAGGCCAAACTCGCCGACATAAGGTCGGTGGTTCCTTCCGACCCCCTCGCCGGGCTTCAGCGGGTGGTCATCGTGCTGGATTTGAAATGCGGCAAACTGCGGCCGATGCAGTATCATCCCTCGGCCGGCTGGCTCAAGGCCAACGGCTATCCGCCGGACCTGGCCAGATGTGTGCACATTCCCGATGCGGCCATGTTCGTAAGCCCGCGGCACAACAACGAGCAGCAGTGGTGCATTCTCCACGAACTGGCGCATGCATATCACGATCAGGTGCTGTCGTTCGATGAACCGCGCATCCGGGCGGCATTCGAGCAATACCGCAAGAGCGGCCGCGGCGAGGCCGTGCTTCTGATAACGGGCAGGCGCGTGCGCCATTACGCCCTGACCGATCACAAGGAGTTCTTCGCCGAGATGTCCGAGGCGTATTTCGGCGTCAACGATTTCTTCCCGTTCAACCGCGCGGAACTGATGACCGCCGAGCCGGAGATATACGAACTCATGCGCACTATCTGGGGGCCGCTGCCGTGGCAGCAGCCCCCGGCCACCCGTCCGGCCGCCACGCAGCCCGCCGCCAGATAGGCCCCCGGCGAAGACCGGCACAGTTGTCCGCGGAATCAATGCCGCCACTTGCGGCGCCTGAGCATCCGCGGCGCGGCGTCATCTTTCCGCCTGGCGCATCATCAGCCCGCGCCGCTCGCCGCTCAGCCGCACGCCGTCGGAAAAAGTCACGGTAAGGGGCGTGTCGTCGAAGTTGTACGCGGCGTAGGTGCGCCGGCCGCTCCTGGCATACACGTTGAAAAACGGATAGTCCGCCGTGACCGCCGCATCGTTTATTCCCAGATTGTTCAGCGTGTATATCCAGTGATACATGAAGGCGTGGCAGTTGCCGCCCTCCAGCCGGCAGTCCGGGTTGGCGTCGATATACCGGGCCGCCGCGGCCGGGTCGGCAAGCGCATAGAACATCACCAGCAGATCTCCCCAGCCGCTGTTGTAATTGGCGCCGCCCTTGCGCTGCGCCACCACGCGATCGTGGTTTTTCTTCACGTACTCGGGAAACCGCCCCATGTAAATCGACGCCGGCGTGAACGGCAGCCAGTTGATCCCGTGTATGCAGTCTATGTCGCCGGAAAACCACGTGCCGAAGGCGCCCTTGCCGCCCCACACCATGCCCAGCGCCACATGGGGGAAATCCTTCGGAAAGTTGGTGCCCGAAACGTCGAACCAGTATTCCTCGACGGCCGTGCGCTCGGTGTTGAAAAGGAACACTCCCAGGTCGCGCGCGGCATGGTCGCCGGCGGCCTGCCCCCACAGCATAAGGCCGTACCACGCATTGAGCGATTCGGAGGAGGATTCCTGATTGTTGCCGTCCACGAAGTTGGCGTTGCCCGAGGCCCACGAATGGCCGGCGTACAGGTCGAAGCACCGCAGATAAGGGAACATCGGATCGTTGCGGTCGGTGCTGGCGATATCGCGGATGAGCAGCCGCACCATCGGCGCCCATTTTTCCGCCCAGGCGCGGTCCACGCGCGCCACCTCCGCCGCGGCGCGGATGAAGTAGCCGTAGTGGAAATGATGGTCGTTGAGCGGGTTGTCGCTGCCGTAGGATGGCGGGCTGCCGATCAGCGTGCCCCACGCCGCATCGTGATAGAACACTGCCCGTTGTTTGCCCGGCTCGGCCGAAAACCAGTTCTCCAGCCGCCGTTTGATCTCCGCGATGAAAACGTCCTGAAGCTGTTTTTCGCCGGCAGCCTCGGCCACGCCGCTGAGATTCGCCAGCCGCCCCAGATGCTTGCCTTCCCAGTACGTGTCGCCGAAAGGCGGGGGTTTGCGGTCGGCCTCCTTCTTCAGATATGCCGCCATGCGCGCTCTGTCCTGCACGCCCTGCTCCGGCAGCCGCGGCAGCACCCCCTGCACCGACACGACGGTGGTGAACGACGCGCCCTCGCCCAGTTTCATCAGTCCGCGCACCGAGGGATAGGTCTTATCCGTGAGCTTCGCCGTCGTGTACTTCCACTGGTGCGGATAAAGCGCAAAAAGCGTGCCCTGCGGGCCGGGCTCATACGGTTTGAAGGTATAGTTCCACGTGCAGCGCACGACCCCCGGGCGCTGGAAACTCCACTGCGCGCGCGTATCCGCCACGTGCTGGTGGGCATACCTGCGGAACAGTTCCAGCGTGCGCGGATCGTCGTCGGGCAGCACGGCCAGCGAAAAGTACGGTTTGCCGCCCGGCTGGCTGGTGAAAATCGTGCCCTCCAGGCCCGTCCATGTCGAGCCGGTCGGCGCGAACAGCCCGTAATGCCGGCCGCCGATGCTTACCCCCAGAACCGCGTCGGAGGCCCGTCCGGCCCACACGGTCGGTTTGCCGCGGAACTTTATCCGCGCCGACCCGCCCTCATAAATGCAGTAGATATACGGCGAGCCGTGCCCGAACGACGCCCGCATGGCGGCGCCGCCCGACCGCATCGACACGCTTATGAACCAGTCGCTCACCCCATCGAGGTCCGCCCGCGCAAAGGTCGGGTCGGCCGAGTGCGACAGCACCAGATCGGCGTCCTTCGGGCCGACGAACGCGAATATCGCCGACTTGTCGGCGCGCAGGCGCGCTCCGGGAAACGACACGTTCAGACCCTCGGGCGTGCACGTGACGGCCGGGGGATGTGCGTACAGCGGCTGCGAAAACGGCAGCCATACCAGCGAGCTCCACCACTGATTGGTGGGCACCGGCCCCTTGAGGGCGGGCGTGCGGTATATCTCCGCCGGCAGCGGCTTGCATGTTTTCGGGCGCACGCTCAGGTAGCCCCCGGCGCCCGCGCGCACCACTTCGCCGGCGGTTTCGCCTGCGCGTGCGACGACCGCCGCCGCGATAATCGCGCACGGACACAGCATGCGGATGATGTGTTTTGTCATGGTCGGCGCTCCTCCAACGGTCTTCCGCTGTCACTTGCCGATGCAATACAGGTTCTTTTCCGAGCGGATGAAAAGCCTGCCGCCCGACACGGCATACGAGGCCCGGCATCTTTCGCCTATGGTGTTGGTGGCGACTACGCGGAACTGATCGGCGGCTTCGATGATGACCGATTCGCCTTCCTCGGAAAGAAAGTAGATGCGCCCTTCGGCGAGGATCGGCGACGCCGAATGCGTTCCCCCGATGCGCTCGGTCCAGATTATCTTTCCGGTGCGGGCGTCGAGGCACATGGCGATGCCTGTTTCCTTTATGGTGAACAGCCGGCCGTCGCTGTATATGAACGACGACATCATCGGCACCTGCTGCTTCACTTCCCACACCACCTGCGCCGGCGTGTCGCCTTCCGCTGGGCGCGTGGCGCGTATGGCCGGAGCGCCGAATCCCGACGCCGTGAATATCAGCCCGTCGCCGATGACGATCGACGGCACCACGCCCTCGCCGGGGTTGGCCACCGTCCACAGCAGTCTGCCGCTGGCCGGCTCGAACCCCTGTATGACGTCGCCCGCGGCGCTGATGAGTTGCGGTTTGCCTCCGACGGTCATGATGTTCGGGGTGATGTGCCCGATGCGCGACCTGCCGCGCATGGCGCGCCAGCGCTCCCTGCCCGTGCGTTTATCCACCGCCAGCACGAACGACCTGTCCCACGGTATCTGCCACCCCACGCGCAGGTCGCCCTCCTCGGCGCTGGCGTCGTACTGCATTATCAGCAGGTCTTCCCACAGTATCGGCGAAACCGCCAGCCCGTGCTGGCTGTAGTAGCGCACGTCGCGGTTGATCCACGCCACGTTGCCGTCGAAATCGACCGCCACGATGGTCCCCTCGGCGAAAACGGCGTACACCATCGTTCCGTCGGAAACCGGCGTGCATGTGGCGTATGAATTTCGCCCCTCCTTGTGGCGCAGCGCCTGCCTGAGGACCTCCTTATCCCAGACGACCTGGCCGGTGCGCGCGTCGATGCAGATGATGCGGCATGATTCGCCGCTGCCGGCGGCGGTGGTGAGAAACACGCGATCCTTTATCACTATCGGCGAGGACCAGCCCAGCGGCGGCACGGCCGTCTTCCACGCGACGTTCTCCGTGGCGCTCCACCGCAGCGGCAGATTCTTTTCGGTCGATACGCCCTGACCGGTCGGCCCGCGGAAACGCGGCCAGTCCTCGGCGCGCACCTGTCCGGCCGCGCAAAAAGCCAGTGCTGACACAACGACGGGAACGATGCTTGCCGGGGCGAGGCGGTTCATGCCCCCTCTATTAGCCGCCCCGCGCTTGCCGTGCAACGCCGGCGCGGAGGGTCAATCCTCTTCCATGATCGTTTCGCGGACCACTTCTTCGATGGTGGTGACGCCGTCGTAGATGGCCAGCAGGCCCGACTGGCGCAGCGATCTCATCCCGCGTTTGCGGGCTTCGGCGCGCAGCACCTGCGTGCTGGCGTGCTGGATGATCATGTCGCGGACGTCGTCGTCGAGGGTCATTATCTCGAATATGCCCATGCGTCCGCGGTAGCCGGTGTTGTTGCAGTTGTCGCAGCCGCGCCCGTAGAAGAAGTGCCTGCCCCTGACGTCCTCGGGCTTGAGGTTCAGCTCCATCAGCTGTTCCTCGGTGGGCATGTATTCGGCCTTGCAGTTGGGACAGATGCGCCGTACCAGACGCTGGGCGATGATTCCCTCCAGCGTGGCCGTCACCAGAAACGGCTCCAGCCCCAGGTCCAGCAGACGCGCTATCGCCGACGGCGCGTCGTTGGTGTGCAGCGTGCTGAAGACCAGATGGCCGGTCAGCGAAGCCTGTACGGCGATTTCGGCGGTCTCCTTGTCGCGTATTTCGCCCACCAGGATTATGTCCGGGTCCTGACGCAGCATCGACCGCAGGATGCGCGCGAAGGTAAGGTCGATCTCCGGCTTGACCTGACACTGTATTATGCCGTCGATGTCGTATTCCACCGGGTCTTCGGCGGTGATGATCTTGCTCGACGGGTCGTTCAGCTCGCGCAGCGCCGAATACAGCGTGGTGGTCTTGCCCGAACCCGTCGGCCCGGTGCATATCACTATGCCGTTGGGTTTGTGGATCAGCTGCCGCACGATCGCCAGTTCGTCGTCGCGCAGACCTATCTTGTCCAGATCGAGCTGCACGTTGCTGCGGTCGAGCACGCGCATCACCACCGACTCGCCGAACATCGTCGGCAGGACGCTGACGCGCAGGTCGATGGGCTGGTTGTTTACGGTCAGCTCTATGCGCCCATCCTGCGGCAGACGGCGCTCGGCGATGTCCAGATTGGCCATGACCTTGATGCGCGAGCTTATCGCGGGAGCGATATGCGCCGGCGGCGGCATCATCTCATACAGCACGCCGTCGATGCGGTAGCGCATCTTGAACTCGTTCTCGAACGGCTCGAAGTGGATGTCCGACGCCTTGTCCTTGATGGCCTGGAGCAGCACGAGGTTTATCAGCTTGCGGACGGGATTGGAGTCGGCGGCCTCCTTGAGGCTTTCCAGGTCGATGTTCTCGCCGCGGTTCTTCAGCCCCTTGAGGGCGTCGTCGTTGTTCAGTTCCCCGAGGATTTCGCTTATGCCCTCGGCGGCGGTGGCGTAGTACTTGCCGATGAGTTTATCGAGCTGTTCGGGGTCCGAGGCGATCTTGACGGTGACCTTGTAGCCCATGAGCTGCGTAAGGTCGTCCAGCGCCCGGAAGTTCTCATGGCTCGCCATCGCCACCGTCAGCCGCTTGACGCCGCCTTCCTCGCGGTATTCCAGCGGCAGCACCTTGTTGGTCTGCGCAAAGGAGGGCGAGACGGCCGCTATGGCCTGCTCCGATATCTTTATGCCCTCGAGGTTTACGGTTTCATAGCCGCGCTGCGCCGCCAGGGCTATGTTCAGGTCCTTCTCCGTGATATAGCCCAGATCGATAAGTATTCGTCCCAGCGCCCCGCCCTTGCTTTTCTGGAAGGTCAGCGCTTCGACGAGCTGGTCGCGCGTTATCTTGCCCATCTTGGTCAGCACGCGCCCGATGGGACGGTCTTTGAGCTGATCGATGGGCGGCATGCCCGCCGGCATCGCCGGCGCCGCCGTGCCCGCGCCGCCGGCGGCATTCGCGCCGTTGCCGGGACCGGTCCTGGGCGGGTTGCTTCCCGAAGGCGGTGATGACGGAACTCGGCTCATGCTCGCTCCTGTTGCCTCGTGCGCTTACCTTCTCTGCCCCAGCGACTGCATGCGGGCGCGGTTGGCGGCTATCTGCGCCTGGCGCTCGGCATCGCTGGTGGGCTGGCTTTCTGCTTCCTCGAGCTCTTCGAGGTCCTGACGGTCCACCGGAATGCCGGCGCGCTTCATGCGGTCCACCATCGCGCCCGGGTTGCGGCTCTTGTCTATCGCCTCCTCCTTGCTGATCTTGCCGGCGTTGAACAGCTGCCACAGATGGTCGTCGAGCAGCTGCATTCCGTAACGCTTGCCCGTCTGGATGTCGGAATCGATGCGGAACGTCTTGTTCTCGCGGATGAGGTTCTGTATCGACGGCGTAACGTACATGAACTCGAACGCCGCCACCATGCCGTCAACGTCTATCCGCGGACACAGCGCCTGGCTGATCACCGCTATCAGGTTGTTGGCCAGCTGCACGCGGATCTGTTCCTGCTGATCCGTCGGAAAGGCGTCGATGATGCGGTTGATGGTCGAGGCGGCGCCCGACGTGTGCAGCGTTCCGAACACCAGGTGTCCGGTTTCGGCCGACGTGATCGCCGCCGAAATCGTCGCCAGATCGCGCATCTCGCCCACCAGCATCACATCCGGGTCCTGTCGCAGCGCGCGCCGCAGACCCTCGGCGAAGTTCGGCACGTCCACCCCGATTTCGCGCTGCACCACAATGGATTTCTTGTGCGGGAAGTAGTACTCGATGGGGTCTTCCATCGTGATGATGTGCTTGTCGAAGTTCTCGTTGATGTAATTGATCATCGTCGCCAGCGTGGTCGTCTTGCCCGAACCCGTAGGTCCCGTCACCAGGAACAGTCCGCGCGGACGACGGCATATCTGTTCGGCTATCGGCGGCAGACCGATCTGCTCGAAGGTCAGTATCTTGTTGGGCAGCCGCCGCAGCACCAGCGACACATACCCCTTCTGCTTGAAAACGGCCACGCGGAAGCGCGCTTCGTCTCCGTATGCGAAGCCGAAGTCGCCCGAACCCTGCTCTTCCAGTTCCTGCTGGATGCGCTCCGGAGTGATGGCCTTCATCAGCGCCACGGTGTCTTCCGGCTCCAGCACCTTGGTCTGAAGATCGCGCAGATGCGTGTTGATGCGCAGCACCGGCGGCCTGCCCACCACCAGATGCAGGTCGCTGGCGCCGCGCCTCACCACCGTCTCCAGAAGCCGATCTATCTGAATCGTTGCCATGGCCCTCAAACTCCGCCGGCCGGCCGGCACAGCCACGCATGCCGGTGCGCCTGGCGGCGCCCGGCCGCGCAACCGTCCTGCCGGTTACGGCATTACCAGCCCCTCCACCTGCGCCACCTTCACCACTTCCTCGGCGGTGCTCACGCCGTTAAGCACCTTTATGCGCCCGTCGGCCAGCAGGCTCTTCATGCCGCTGGCCAGCGCCGCCTTCCTTATCTTATTGGTAGGCGCGCGGTTGTAGGCCAGTTCGCGTATCTCGTGATTCATCTGCATCAGCTCGAAGATGCCGATGCGCCCCCGGAACCCCGTGCCCATGCAGTAATCGCAGCCCACCGGCTTGTACAGTTTCCTGCCCTTGAGGTCCTCAGGCGTTATCCCGCACAGTCGCAACCACCGCGGATCAGGCGATTCATCCACCGTCTTGCACTTGGGACACAGCGTGCGGATCAGACGCTGCGCCATCACCGCCTGAATGGCGCTGGCCACCAGGAACGGCTTGACCCCCATGTCGATAAGCCGCGTTATCGCCGACGGCGCGTCGTTGGTGTGCAGCGTGCTGAACACCAGATGGCCGGTCAGGGCCGCCTGAATGGCCACCTCGGCCACCTCCAGATCGCGTATTTCGCCCACCAGTATGATGTTGGGCGCCTGGCGCAGCATCGCGCGCAGGATGCGGGCGAACGTCAGGCCTATCTGCTCCTTCACCTGGCACTGGTTCATCCCGACGAAGTTGTACTCCACCGGGTCCTCGGCGGTGATGATCTTCCGGTCGGGCTTGTTCAGTTCGTTCAGCGCCGCATACAGCGTCGTGGTCTTTCCCGAACCCGTGGGCCCCGTAACCAGGAAGATGCCGTTGGGCCGCTTGATTATCTTCTGAAAGACCTTGTAGTCCTCCTCCTCGAAGCCCAGGTGCTGAATGCCTATCCGCACCGAATCGGGGCGCAGAATACGCAACACCACCGACTCCCCGTGGTACGCCGGCAGCGTGCTCACGCGGAAATCGATGTCCTGCTTGTCGATGGTGAGTTTGATGCGCCCGTCCTGCGGCAGCCGCTTCTCGGCGATGTCGATGCCCGCCATGATCTTCACGCGGCTTATGAGCGGGTTCTTCATCCGCAGCGGTATGCGGTCGCGCACCACGCATTCGCCGTCGATGCGGTAGCGCAGCTGCACGCGGTCCTTCATCGGCTCTATGTGTATGTCCGATGCGCGGTTGCGCACGGCCTCCACTATTATCGACTGCACCAGCTTTATGATCGGCGCCTGCGTCGGATCGTTGGCCGCATCCTCCCCCATCTGGGCAAGGTCGATGGACTTGTCTATCGACCGGTCCACCGACTTGTCCATCGTCTTGTCCAGACTCTTGAGCGTCCGGTCGATGGTCTGGTCGATGGTCTTGTCGGCACCGCCCCCGAAAAGCTCGTCCAGATAGCGCTTTATCCGGCTCTTGGGCGCAAGAACCGTGCGTATCTCCTTGTTCAGCCTGAATCGCAGAATGTCCTGCGTTTCTAGGTCGAGCGGGTCGTGTATCGCCACGCGTATGCGCCCATTCTCCTGCCCCAGCGGCAGGATGAGATGTTTGCGCATCAGGTCGTCGGGTATCAGATTGACGGCGTTGGGCGGGACCGTGCTCTTGTCCAGGTCCACATATTCCATGTTGTGCTGGGCCGCCAGCGCCTTATACACGTTGCTTTCGCTGCATAACTTCAGCTCCTGAAGCGCCTCCCCCATGCGCAGATTCTTCGCTTTGGCGTGCTCGACGGCCCGATCGCGCTCCTCGGGCGTGATGATCTCCCACTCAACCAGTATTTCGCCGAGTCTTTTGCGCTGGTGAATCGCCATGGTGCATATTCCATCGCTTGGCGGGACGCGGATCGTCACAGCCGGCCCGCGGCCGGGTCGGCATCCCGGCTTCCCCCCGCACTCCGGGCACACGGTGAGCGCTGCGCCTCAGCCCGGCAACGCATCAATTATACCCGCAAAAACCTGCGGGCGGCAAACCGCGGACGCCTTTCCGATGAATAATACCGGCAATGGTAACTCCGCCGCGCGCGTTTACAAGTACAAGTACAAGCGCCCGCTGCTGTGCGCCGGCTGCTCTCGGCTGCCTCCGCCGCGGCGAAAAACGCAACGCGCCCGCGCGCCCGCAACAAAACTCCCGCTCCGGCGTTCTCAATGAGCGCCGGGCACGTTGTGGATTGGTCGTCCCTCGGCGGATAGTGCAGGCGCCGCCTGCCCGTCCGTGGACCGTCCAGTGGTAAGCGCAAGCCCCTGCTGCGGAGGTTCTCGCATGAGACGCCGTGCCGTCATTCGCGCCGTACCGTGGGTCATAGCCGTCATCCTCGCGGCCTGGATTCCAGCGCACTGGGCCGACAGCGCCCTGGCTGCCGCACGCGGCGGCGCTGCCCGGCCTCCGCGCGGCGGACAACGCGGCCCCGACCGTCCCGGCGGCGGCCACGCCAACCGCGATGACCGCGACAATCGCGCCGACAACGATGCGGGCGGCGGCGGCCGCTGGCGCCCGGGCATACGCCGCGTCTTTGTTCGCGAGCCGGCCCCCGACATCCTTCGACGCCTTTCCGAACAGACGCTCGCCCGGCTGCTTGCCGACGGCTGGTCGGCCCTGCGCGCCGGCGAACCCGAGGCTGCCGCCGCTGCCTTTCTTGACGCCCTTCAGGTCAAAGGTGACTGTGCCGAGGCGGCCCTGGGGCTGGCGATGGCCAACGCCTGTGCGTCCAACTGGAAACCGGCGCAGACCATGCTCGAACGCCTCGCGGGCGACGCCTCGCTGCCGGCGCCTGTCGTCCGCATGGCGACTTACAACCTCGCCGCCCTCCACGCCCGACAGAACCAGCCCGGCCGCGCCATACTCCTGCTGCATCGGAAGCTCGAAGCAGCCGCCGCTCCCGATGAACTGTTCCTGCGGGCGCAGATGTCGCTGGTCGCCCGGCTCAGCGACAGCGAGCGCAAGACCCTGGCGATACTGCCCGCCGTGCTCAAGACGATCGATCAGCACAAGGAGAAGGCGGCCGCCGCTCGCACCGGACAGACGCTCTGGGGGCTGGCGTGGGTCAGCCGCGCCGACGCCGAACGACTGAGGGCGGCCGGCACCCCGGAAGTATATGCGCGCGAATTGCCGTTCATTCTGCCCGACGGCTCCACCATGCCGCTCAAGGGACAGAAGCCGCCCGTCAACGAACTGCATCCGGACTGGGCCGCAGCGCGGATAGCGCCGGCGCTGGCCGCTCTTCCGCCGCGCGCCGCTTCTCCGCCTGGTTCGCCAGCAGCGCCGGCGGCGCCGCCGGATAACACTGTTGCCACGCCGGCCGCCCCGGCTGTACCGGCGGTCCCGGCCGCGCCAGCCAGCCCGGCCGCGCCGCCGCCAAGCCCGGCCGCGCCGGCGCCGGCGCTTGCGGTGCCCGATGTTCCTGCCGCGGTGCGCACCGCGCCGCCGACGGTGACGCTGCGCGGGGCGGCCTTCGCGGTGGCGCCGGACCGTGCTCTGACCTGGTCGGGTCTTGTCGCCGGGGCCGCGCGCGTGACGGTCGCGGCGCCAGGCGACGGCAAACCCCATCCTGCCGAGGTCGTCGCCATCGACACGCGCGCGGGGCTGGCGCTGCTGAAAATCGAGCGCGGCGGCATGGCGCCCATGGCCATCGCGCCCGCGGCACGCCCTGGCGAAATATGCGCGGCCACCTTCGCCCGGCCGACCGTGTTTCAGCCCATACCGGAACTGCTCGCGGGGAATCTGGTCAACAGCGCCGGGAAATGGACGGCGCGGCTCGAAACGCATCCGCGCGTGCCGGGCGGCCCGGTCGTCGATTTCGACGGCAATGTGCTGGGCATTCTCATCGCTGCCCGGACCGACCCGGCCGATCGCCTGCCCGTGATACCCGCCGAGGTCATCCGGCAGTTCTGCGCCGCCCATCAGGTGCAGCCGACGGCCCGCACCGCCGGCGATGTGCAGGATTGCGTGCTGGAGGTGGAGGCCACGCGCACAACCGCCGCCGACTAGTTAACATACCGGCATGTACTTCGACATACAGGTCAACGGTTACGCCGGCGTGGATTTCCACAACCCCGACCTGACCGCCGAGGACATCCGCAACTGCTGTGTGAAATTGCGCGAGGGCGGCGTCCGCGGCATACTGGCCACCGTCACCACCGAACACCTGGACCGCATGTGCGCGGTTCTCCGACGGTTCGTGGCGGCGCGCCGGGCAGACACGCTGATCGCCCGGACCGTCCCCGGCTTCCACATAGAAGGTCCGTTCATAAACGAACAGGACGGCTATCGCGGCGCCCACCCGCGCGACGCCGTCAGGCCCGCCGACCTCGACGCCATGCGGCAGCTGCTCGACGCCGCCGACGGACTGGTGCGCATCGTGACGCTCGCCCCCGAACGCGACGAGGGCTTCAGGGTAACGCGCTATCTGGCCGACCGCGGCATAATCGTTTCGGCCGGCCACTGCAATCCCACGCTCGACGAACTGAAGGGCGCTATCGACGCCGGGCTGAGCATGTTCACCCATCTGGGCAACGGCTGCCCGATGAACATGCACCGCCACGACAACATCATCCAGCGCGCGTTGAGCATGCACGAAAAACTGTGGCTGTGTTTCATCGGCGATGGCGCGCATGTGCCTCTGTTCGCGCTGGGCAACTACCTGCGCGCCATAAGCCTCGACCGCTGCATAGTCGTGACCGACTGCGTGGCGCCGGCCGGGCTTGGACCCGGGCGCTACCGCATCGGCCGATGGGACCTGGTCATCGGCGAGGACATGGTGGCGATGGCGCCCGACAGGTCGCATTTCGTCGGGTCGGCATGCACCATGAAACAGGTCGAGATAAACCTCACGACCAAGCTCGGCCTGCCGGCGCAGACCGCGCGACGGCTCATCTGGGACAATCCGCTGCGCGCAGTGGGGCTGGAAGCCCCGTCGGCGTGACCGGCGCCTCCCGCCGCGGCACACGCGCAACCGTTCACGCCAGCGTGCCCAGCTCCATCTCGTGCAGACCCTTGCCCACGGGAACCATGGGGTAAACGTGCTCGTCGGGCTCGACGTGGAAATCCGCCACCACCGGCCCGTCGCACTTGAGCATCTCGGCAACGACGGCGGCCATGCTCTCCTTGTTCTCGCAGCGCAGCCCGCGCACGCCGCAGGCCTCGGCCATACGCGCGAAATCCGGATTCTTCATCGCGCTGTGGGCGTAGCGCTTCGAGTAGAACAGGTCCTGCCACTGCTTGACCATGCCCATGAAACGGTTGTTCAGAATGGCCACCTTCACGGGGATGTTGTATTCGGCCACGGTGGCCATTTCGTAGGAGGTCATCAGGAAACTGGCGTCGCCGTCTATGTCTATCACGGTGCGTCCCGGGACGCCCAGCGCCGCGCCGATGGCCGCCGGCAGACCATAGCCCATCGTTCCCAGACCCCCGGAAGTGATCATCTGCCGCGGGAAGCGCCAGCGATAGAACTGCGCGGCCCACATCTGATGCTGTCCGACGCCGGTGGTGATGATGGCATTGCCGCCGGTCTGCCGGCAGATCTCCTCTATGACCGCCTGCGGCTTGATGCAGGCGGAGTTGTCGGCGTAGCGGAAGGGATACTTCTTCTTCCACGCCGCTATCTGCGCGTGCCACGCAGAGCGGTCGCGCGTCTCTATCAGCGGCAGCAGAGCCTCCAGCGACAACCGCGCATCTCCCACCACCGGCACGTCCACATCGACGTTCTTGCTTATGGACGACGGGTCGATGTCGATGTGAATTATCCGCGCCCTGGGGGCGAAGGCGGCGAGGTTGCCGGTAACGCGGTCGTCGAACCGCGCGCCCACCGCTATCAGACAGTCGCATTCCTGCACAGCGTAGTTGGCGAAGGCGCTGCCGTGCATGCCCAGCATATACAGGCTCAGCTCGTCGGTCTCATCGAATGCGCCCAGCCCCAGCAGCGTGGTGGTGACGGGTATGCGCCCCTTGCGCGCCACCGCGCGCAAGGCCTCGTGCGCGCCGGAACTTATCACGCCGCCGCCCACATACAGCACCGGCCTGCTCGAGCGGTTGATCAGCTCCGCCGCCTCCTGCACCTGCCGGGCGTGTCCGGGCGTCTGCCCGCTGCCGCGGCGCTTGAGAACGTGCGGACGCGGGGTGTCGTCAACCTCCTCCGGACACACCGCGCTGGTGACGTCCTTGGGCAGGTCCACCAGCACAGGCCCCGGACGCCCCGTGGTGGCTATCATGAATGCCTCGTTTATCACGCGCGGCAGATCGCGCACGTCCTTCACCAGGTAATTCCACTTGGTGCACGGGCGCGTTATGCCGGTGACGTCGGCCTCCTGAAAGGCGTCGTTGCCTATGACCTTCGTCGCCACCTGCCCCGAGAAAACCACGATGGGTATCGAATCCATCTGCGCCGTCGCCAGCGGCGTAACGGTGTTGGTCGCGCCCGGTCCCGACGTGACTATGCACACCCCCGGCCGGCCCGTCGCCCGGGCATAGCCGTCGGCGGCGTGGCCGGCGGCCTGCTCGTGGCGGGTCAGAACGAACGTCGCCTCCGACTTATAAATCTCGTCGAATACCGGCAGAATCGCGCCTCCGGGATAGCCGAACATCACCTTCACGCCATGCTGCCCGACAAGCATCTCGTGGAAGATGCGCGCTCCGGTCTTGCCTTTGTATCGGGTCTGCGGTTGTGTCGTGGCCTGTGCTGTTGCCGCGGCGGACTGCGTCATACTCATGGTATCTACCCTCGCGTGAACATGTTAACGCCGAATGCATCGGCGGCCAAAAGGGCTTCCACTAACCTGGCAAACTGTAACGGGATCAACTTCAGCGGGAGCCTGAAGGCTGCCGCCGCCCCCGACGGTGGCCCGGGGGCTTCGAGGCAGGGCCGGGCGCCGCAGCCGGCTGCGCTATGCACACCGCAGCGGGCAACGGCGTATCCGGCCTAACGTACGACCACCGTAAGTCGAATTGAAAGGCAGGCGTGGCTCATAAAGTCCACTGTTTCAACTCGTTCCCGTGGGCTTCAACCCGCGCGGAACGTTCCAATCATACCCGTCGGCATCTTCATCGTCAATATCCGGCGGCACATAACCGGGTTGGCGGCTCTTTTCCAGTTCCTCCTGATAGGCCCGGATAACCTGCCGCTCTATCTCGTCCCGACACGATGCGTTTATCGGATGTGCCACGTCCGCATGCAGTTTGTATCGCGGGCCGCCGTTGCCGTTCTTATATTGCAGGTGGCGGTTCTCATCCAGCCGCACGCCGCAGTTCGAACAGAACCTCGCCCGCAGGTGGTTCTTTTCGCCGCAACGCGGACAATGGTCGCACAGTTTGCGCGCCGGCATGGCCAGGAAAAGCCCGTCGTTGCCCTCGATGAGCTTCACATCCCTCACCACGAAGGCGTCATCGAAGGTCAGCGAACAGAAAGCCTTCAGTCGTCCTGCTCTGCCATTGCACAGCTTCACGCGGACTTCCGTGAGTCGCATGATTGATCCTCTTATGCAGCTACAATCCGCCGGCCGCAGATACAGACCTGCAACGTGCGCCATGCGCCGCCGGCAGATGTGAAAAACGCCGGCGCGCAATAGACAACAAGACCCTGCACACGCTCCGCAGACGCCGCTGGCGCCGCCTGCGTGCGGCCCTGATACCTCGTTTCCCCTGCTCCCTCATATACCAGCGTCGCCGCCCGGCGTTGTCGGCCAGCCGGTCGGCACACCCAGCTTCGCCGCAAGCGTTCGCACGCCCAGCGCGCGCGCCGCTTTCGCAGCGCAGTCCTCTGCTTCCCGCTCCCCGTCCAACAGCGTGAACAGCGCGCTGCCGCTGCCGCTCATCCGCACCGGCCGGCCAAGCGCTTTCTCGGCCTCGTTTCGCAGTCGGCCCAGTTCCGGCGCCAGCGAAAATGCCGCAGGCTCCAGGTCGTTGAACAGCAGCGGCATAAGGGCGTCGGCCTCGAGCATCGACCAGGCGCGCCGGTCGGGCTCGTTGTCCGGCTCGCTGCCGAGTCCCAGTTCATCGAACCGGCGATACACCGCCGCCGTTGACAGCGACATCTCCGGCAGCAGGAGCACGGCATAGCCGGGCTGCGGCGGCTCCGCCTGCTGAACCACCTCCCCGCGCCCGCGGATGACCGCGCTGGGCGCGTAGAAAAAGAACGACACGTCGCTTCCCAGGCCTGCGGCGATCGCCGACAATTCATCGCGTCCGCAGCCGGCGTTCCACAGCCTGTTCAGCGCCGCCAGCATACAGGCCCCGTCGGCGCTGCCTCCTCCGAGGCCTGCCCCGACGGGTATGCGCTTATGCAGCCGCGCCCTCAGCCCCGCCTGGCGCCTCCAACCCTCGTGCTGGCATTTCGCCAGATGGTCGGCCAAGGCGCGCGCTGCCCTTACCGCCAGATTGCCCGCATCCACAGGCAACTGCGGCAGGTCGCATATCAGGCGCAGTTCGCCGTCCTGCGCCTGATCAACGAGCAGTTCGTCAAAGAGCCCGATGGTGCACATCCACGAGACCAGCGGATGGTAACCATCGGCGCGCGGGCGTCCCGCGCGCAGATACAGGTTCAGTTTCGCCGGAGCCAGCAGGCGCATAGTCATCAGTCTATAACACCGATCGCCGCCGTTCCCGCCTGCGCTCCCGTAACACTGCTGCTGAAACTCGCTCGACGTGCCTGTGTCAGTCGCCAGACTTCCGACGTGCCTTCACTTCTCTGAACAAGCATATTCGCGCCCGCAGGTGCGGTCAAGAAAAAAGACATGTCCGTGTTGTACCGAGATGGAAACGTCACCTCCTTAACCGGATGGAAATGTCACCCTGTGCTCCTGTTGTGCCCGCGTGTGAGGCGAGCGCCGGCGCTGGAACGATGCACCAGAGACGAAGCGCTGGCTCCATTGCGGGCTTGGCGCGTCGATTGACAGCCCCAGCCGGCATGGCTAGATTCGTTGGTACATACTCGAATACATGGAGGTTCCATGCAGGAGTTCGATCTCATAAAGAAGCTGGTGCAGGAGGCGGAGGAGGACCTTGCCAAGGCCGAGGGGGGCAATCGAGCGGCCGGCACTCGTGTGCGGAAAAAGATGCAGGAGATAAAGGCGGCGGCGCAGGCCGTACGCCAGCGGATACTGGAAAGCCGTGACGTGGGCAGCGCCGCTCCTGAGCCTCCCAAGCCGCCGGCCCAGTCCTGACGGCGGCTTTGCGCGGCGGAGTCGGGTTCGGCATTGGAATAAGCGCTAGCAGCAGGGAACGCCGGCCGCCGCAGCATTGGCCGACATGGCGCGACACAGCCTGAGCGCCCGAACCGGCGACGGTATCACGGGCGTGAGTGCGGTGTCGTCGTCCATCTGTGTGTAGGACTGGCGCGCCCTGCCGACGCGCGCCAGGTTCGGCTGCGCGCTTGGGAAGCGTGTGCTAAGTGTTGTCTCCATCGGAGGTTGTGTACGAACAATGCCGCCGCAGTTGCTTTTCGACCTGAGCAATATCGATCTGAACGCTGTGGCTTACGACCAGGAGGCGATACGCGCGGCAAATCCTCAGCGCGGCCACATGGAGCAGTTGAACTGCGTTGTGTGGGCCGACCCGTCTGCCGGACGTATTCTGGGCTACAAGGACGTCCGGCACGACGAGTTCTGGGTTGAAGGGCACATACCCGGCCGACCCCTTCTGCCGGGAGTGCTGATGATCGAATGCGGTGCGCAACTGGCCTCGTTCTACACGCGCAAGTTCCTTGGTTGGAAGGGGTTTATAGGCTTCGCGGCGGTGGACGGCGTGAAGTTCCGCCAGCAGGTTGCGCCCGGATGCCGTCTGTACATGCTCGGGCAGAAGATGTGGGAGCGGCATCGCCAGGTGTATTGTCGCGTGCAGGGCGTGGTGAATGGAACGCTGGTGTTCGAGGCCGGCATCACGGGTATGGAGATGTGATAGCGGGCCTGCCGACAGCAGCCGGCGCGGCGATGGAGTGTCGGGGTGGCACCGGGTGGCTTGAGCCTGCGGCGGCGGGGCAGGCGCTGTGGCGTGGCGACGGCTTGACAAAGGCTGAATGCCATCTTTAATAGGTGGCCCTGCGCGGCTGCGGGGTTGGGTGTTCTACACCACGGAGGATCGGGCGTGATAAGCGTATCAGAACTGACGAAGGTCTATGGCCAGACGGTGGCGGTGGACCGGATAACGTTCGAGGTGCCCGAGGGGCAGATAGTGGGGTTTCTGGGGCCCAACGGCGCCGGCAAGTCAACGACGCTGCGTATGCTGGCGTGTTACCTGCCGCCCACGAGCGGCGGTGCGAAGATCGCCGGATACGACATCTTCCACGAATCGGATAAGGTCCGCGAAAAACTGGGATATCTGCCTGAAAACTGCCCGCTGTACACGGAAATGAAGGTGGAGGAATACCTCGATTTCCGCGGGCGGTTGCGGGGCATGCCCCGTCCCGAGAGGCGCAAACGCATAGATTACGTGGTGGAACGGTGCTGGCTGGGCCCGGTGCGCAACAGGACGATATCGCATCTGTCGAAGGGATACCGTCAGCGCGTGGGCCTGGCCGACGCTCTGCTGCATAACCCGCCGGTGCTTATTCTGGACGAGCCGACAATCGGTCTGGACCCGACGCAGATACGTGAAACGCGGCGGCTGATCCGCGAGCTGGGCGGGCAGCATACGGTGATGCTGTCAACCCACATCCTGCCGGAGGTGGAAGCGGTTTGCGACCGGGCCATCGTGATCGCCGGCGGGCGCATAGCGGCGGCGGGCACGCCCGAAGAGCTGCGCGCCAGCCGGCGCATGCAGGCGCGGGTGCTCGTGGAATGCCGGGCGCCGGCGAAGGAACTCAAGAGCGTGCTGGAGCGCGTCAGCGGCGTCAAGGAGGTGGAACTGCTCGACAGCGCGGGCGGAGATTCGCAATACACGCGGGCGGCGGCGCGCCCCAGAGAAGGCTACGACATACGCGAGGAAATAGCCCGCACGGTCATCCAGCACGGCTGGCCGTTGCGCGAGTTGCGCCTGGAGCATGCCACGCTGGAGGAGTTCTTCGTGCAGGTTACCGCCAGTCAGGCCATGGCGCGGACGACAGGAGGTGCGGCATGAAACGCGCTACCGTTATCGCCCGCCGGGAACTTACCAGTTATTTCTGCTCGCCCATCGCCTATGTGGCTATGGCGCTGTTTCTGCTGGCGACGGGCATATTCTTCCGCAACGATTTTCAGCCGGGCCAGGTGGCGGCCATGCGGTCGCTGTTCGAGTGGATGGTCTGGCTGATGGTGTTCGTCATACCCGTACTGTGCATGGGGCTGCTGGCGCAGGAGTGGAGCAGCGGCACCATCGAGACGCTGCTGACCGCGCCCGTTGACGAAACGGACGTCATACTCGGCAAGTTCCTGGGGTCGCTGACGTTCTTCCTCATCCTGCTCACCCCCACGCTGATCTACGTGGTCATGCTGGCGCTGTACGCCAGTCCGGCTTTCGACCTCGGACCGGTGCTCTCGGGATATCTGGGGATAATTCTGGTGGCCACGCTGTTCACATCAGTGGGGCTTTTCTGTTCCTCGCTGACGCGCAGCCAGGTCGTGGCGGCGGTGGCGGCGGTGGCCATACTGTCGCTTATCACCATCGCGCCGAAGATCGCCAGCGAGCAGGCCATGCTGCCCAGATTCTGGCGCGACCTGTCCGATCAGCTCGTCTTCAGGCGCTACAGCGATTTTTCGCGCGGCGTGCTCGATTCGGCACATTTCGTGTTCTTCCTGGCCACAACGGCCATGTTCCTGTTCCTCAGCACGAAGGTGCTCGAGTCGCGCAGGTGGAAATGACCGGCCTCTTGCGCGCAGCAGTCCGCGCCTGCCCGCGCAGCGCGGAGCAGCGCGACGGCCGGAAACTTTCAATGCATCGTTTGCGAGGCGTTGGACATGAGTGAATCAACTGCCGGCATCATGGGCGAAGCGCAGAAGCAGCGGTGGCTGAAGTACGGCGCCAATACGATCGCCGCCTCGCTGCTGGTGGTGGTGCTGACGGTGCTGGTCGTCTGGGTCACCAGCGCCGATTTCCATATCGGCGGACGCCGCGTGCGCTTCCGGACGACTTACGACACCACGGCGGCGGGGCTGTACAGCCTCAAGCCCCAGACGCTCAAACTCATACGCGAGAACAAATCGCCCATAACCATCGTCAGCCTGTACACGCGGGTGCGTCCCAGCGGCGAAGGCGCGGAGAACCCGTCGGAGTTCGCCCAGACGGTGGCCGACCTGCTCGATGAGTATCAGCGCCGCGGCAACCGCATCGAAGTGCAGGTTGTGGACCCGGTCTCGCAGCCCTACAAGGTCGATCAGCTCATCGAAAAGGTTACGGAGAAATACGGCGGCGAGATCGAGAAATACCGCAAGGTCGTAACCGACTACAAGGGCGTATATGAGGAGATAAACAAACTCGCCGAAGGGGAGGTGAATCGCTTCCGCACGCTCACCGGCGAGATCGTCATCGAGGACCGCGAACTGGCCCGGACGCTCATGCTCACCGGCGCCACCATCCAGGACGTGCCCGAACGGCTGAAGGAGGTTCAGGAGGACATCGAAAAGTGGCTCAAGCAGAAGCCGCCGGATTTCCGCTCGGCCACCAACAGCATCAACTCGGGCATGTCGCTCATGTCGCGGCTGCTCAACAAGATCATAACCGACTTCGACCGCGGCAAGGACGACAAGAAAGTTCCCGAGGCGCTGCGCAAGATCATGGCCGACGGTCTGCCCAACTACCGGCGGATGAAGGAACTGGCCGACGACATGGAGAAACGCTGCAAGGAACTGGGCGAGCTGAAACTCGACGACCTGCGCCGCAGCCTCCAGCAGAAGGATGTCATCCTGGTCATGGGCGAGACCGACATGCGCGTCATCTCGCGCGACAAGGTATGGCAGGAGATAGCGCTGGGCGCCCGGGCCGGCCAGCTCACCGGACGCAACCGCTATCGCTTCGCCGGCGAGCAGCAGATAACCGGCGCCATCCTCGCCGTGCAGGGAGGCAAGGACAGGAAGAAAACCAAAGTCGTCTTCGTGCGTCCGGGCGGCCAGCCGCTGACCAACCCCGGCATTCCGGGCTTCATCGAGGGCGGGCCCTTCTCGCGCATAGCCGAACGGTTGCGCGACTATAACTTCGAAGTGCAGGAGAAGGACCTCACCGGTACCTGGGCGATGCAGGCGCAGATGCGCGGCAGCTTCGCCCCTCCCGAACCGTCGGACGAGGAGATAAAAGACGCCATCTGGGTGGTCCTGGCCGCCAGCGGCCGGAGCATGATGGGCGGTCCGGAGTCCATCGGCGCCAAGGTGGCCGAACACCTCAAAGCAGGCCGGCCGGCGCTGATACTGGCGCTGAACGCCCCCCGCGGCGATTCGCTCTCCGAAGCGCTGGACGAGTGGGGGGTGAAGATACGCACCGACCTGGTGGCGGTGCATGAGGAACTGCCTCCGCCGCAGGGGCGCGTGACCGATCCGGTGGAGAACGCTCTGCGCTGGCCGCCCATTTTCGTGATAAAGGATTACGGCGACCATCCCATGGTGCGCCCGATACGCTCGCTGGACGGCGTGCTCGTGCCGCTGGTGCCCATTGAGACCACCCCGAAGGAAGGCTGCGTCGCCACGAAGATCATTCCCGTGCCCACGCCCAAAGGCATAAAGGTGTGGGGCGAAAGCAACGTGGAAGATGCGCTCAATCCGCGCACCCGCCGCGTGGAGTTCAATCCGCCCAAACCCGGCGAGGTGGGCGGCGACGTGCCTCCGCCGCTGTTCGGCGGCGCGGTGGTCGAACGCACCAGCGACGGGGCGCGGCTGGTGGTGCTGGGTTCGGCGGAGTTCGCCATGAACCATATTCTGGAGTTCAACGATCTCGAACTCGAGCGCGAGGGCAGATTCGTATCGCGCTTCCCGGGCAACTCCGAACTGTTCTGCAACGCCATCTTCTGGCTGGCGAAGATGGATACGATGATCGCCACCAGCCCGGCGGCCATGGAAATGAGCCGCATAAAGGAGATGAGCGCCGCCGCCGACCGCTTCTGGCGCATAGTGGTGTTGCTGGTGGTGCTGCCGCTGGCGGTGCTGGTGGCGGGGGTGCTGGTGTTCCTGTCGCGGCGCGACTGACCGGCGGGCGCAGTATCGCCGCCGCAACGCCGCGCGGCATGGAGTGAAAACCCTTTCCGCGACGGGCTTTTCCGTCGCGGCTGCTGGCGGACGGCAGGTCCGCACCGACAACCATGAACTTCAGAACGACCATCGTGCTTCTTGTCGTCGTGGCTGTGCTGGCGGGCATACTGCTGGTGCTCAACCTCACCGGCGGGCCGGAAGACCAGACCGCCACAGAAACCGAACGCAGCGTTCTAAACATCAGGAGCGGCGACATAACGAAAATCGTCATCGCTCCGGCCTCCGGGACGCGAATCGTCCTGGCGAAGGAGAAAAAGGACTGGCGGCTGGTGGAACCCATCAACGCCCCGGCCGACAGCTACACCGCCGATTCGCTGGCTCGGGGTCTGGCCGAACTCAAGGCCCGCGGCACGGCGAAAACGGAGATGAAAGACGTCGCCTGGAACGTCGAGGTCCATACCACCGACGGCAAGGTGCACAAGATTCGCGTCGCCCCGCGCCCGGGACTGTCGGATAACCTGCGCATACAGCTCGAGGGCGACAGCCGCGTTACCGTCGTGCCCGCCGACCTGTGCGACCACCTCGAAAAGCCGTGGCATTCGTTCCGTCAGACCAGGCTCACCACCGCCCCCAGCACCGACATCCGGCAGGTGGAGATTACGCGCGAGGACGGGCGCCTCGTGCTCCATAAGACCGGCTCCGACTGGGAAGTCATCGAGCCCGAACGCATGCCCGCCGAGTCATACGAGGTGTCGGATATCACCTCGGCCATATCGTCGCTGTCGGCCGTTTCGTCCCGCGGATTCGTCGAGGAATCCAAAGTCCCCGCGAAACTGCTGCCCGCCAATGTCAAGAAGATGACGATATGGTTCAGCACGTCCGCCCCGGCCACGCAGCCCTCGGACCCCAGACCCTCGGGCACGACCATTCTCGTCGGCGAACATGCCGACGTGCTCCAGGAGAACGTGTATGTGTCGGTGTCCGATCCGCCGGCGCTGGCGAAGGTGTCGGCCAGCTCGCTCAATGCCTTCAATAAGAAGGTGTGGGAACTGCGCAACCGCAACGTGGTCGATATCGACCCGGCACAGGTCAGCCGCGTGAGCATAACTGCCGACAAGCCGGCCGCCACGCAGCCGACGAGCAGGCCGGCCAGCCGCGAGCAGGTCACCATCGAGCGCAAGAAGCAGAAACTGGAACTGGGCCCCGAAGCGCCCCCGCCCGCCACGCGCCCGGCCACAACTGCGCCGACGACCGGTCCTGCTACGGCTCCGGCCACACAGCCGACCACGGCGCCCGCTACCCGGCCGGCCGGCCCGCCTCCGTCGGACTGGAACCTTTCGACGTCGGCCGGAACAGGCGAGGCCAGCAACTCCAAAGTCGATGCGCTATTGCAGAAACTTCACCCGCTGCGGGTGGACAAGTATCTGGCGCCCGACACGGCGGCGCCGTCCGAACCGGCCGCCATCTATATGCTCGAGGTGCACGTGGAAGCGCCGGGCGGGGCTAAATCGGTGGTGCATCGCATACGCCTCATCGACCCGGGCTCCGACAAGCCGCTGTTCGGCCAGTACAATAAGGTGGTTTTCGAGGTCGGACGCAGCCTGCTGGATCAGCTGACCGCCGACTTCGCCAACAAGTGATCGTCGGCCGACACAGCGGCCTGCATGGGTCGGGCACGACGGCAACCGGGCGCACAGCCCCCGTGGAGGGCGCATGTCTGAAGGTCTGTCAGCGCTTGGCCGGAAGGTGGTGCTTACCGACCGGCAGATCGCGCAGCCGCGAACCATACTGGAGGCGTTCGCTAACCCTCGCCCGCAGCGCGATTACGTCATCCGCCTGGTGTTTCCGGAGTTTACCAGCGTCTGTCCGGTTACGGGCCAGCCCGACTTCGCCACGATAACCATCGAATACGTGCCCGACAGGCTGTGCGTGGAGATGAAAAGCCTGAAACTGTATTTTCTGGCGTATCGCAACAAGGGCGTGTTCTACGAGGCGGCGGTCAACACCATCCTTGACGATCTGGTGGCGGTGCTGAAACCGCGCCGGATGAAGGTAACGGGAGATTTCTCCGTGCGCGGGGGCATGCAGGGAACGGTCACGGCGGAATACACTCAGCCACCGCGGCGGGGAAGACGATAGCGCCGAGCGCTGCGATATGGACGCGACGCAGTGCCTCCCGCCGGCGCTGCTCTGGTCATTCCCGCGAAAGCGGGAATCCATATCCTCCGCGCGCGTACGGGGCCCGATGCCGCGGTATTGCCCCTCTCAGGCTCCGCCAACAGGGCGTTGCCGCTACCCTGTTCATTCGCCCGCCGGTATGCTCAGCGGGCATGGGAACCGTCATTGCGGCGCTGGTGGCGACGGCGTTTGTCATATCGCTGACGGCGACGGCGGCCATGAAGCGCATCGCGCCGCGCCTGGGTTTCGTTGACAGGCCCGGGCAGCGCAAGATTCACGACGCGCCCAAGCCGCTGGGCGGCGGAGTGGCGATCTTTCTGGGCATCGCCCTGCCCATGCTCGCGGTCATCGGACTGGCCGCAGGCGGCGCGCTGTCGTCGCTGGCGTCGGCGGGGGGCGCAGCGGGCCGGACGCTGGCGATGCACGAAGCGGGCATACGCCACCGCACGCCTATGGCTCTGTGGATACTGGCGGCCATGCTGGCCATTCACATCATGGGTTTGCGCGACGACCGCCGCGCCATGGGGCCGTTCGTCAAGCTCGCTTTTCAGCTGGCCATAACGACGCTGCTGGTGGTGCTCACGGACATTCGCGCCCTGACGGTGCTCGACGGTCTGGGGCTGGGCGTTCTTCCGTCGGTGATCGTTACGGTTCTGTGGATCGTCGCCATAACCAACGCCTTCAATTTCCTGGACAACATGGATGGCCTGTCGGCCGGCGTGGCGGCCATCTGCGCGTGTGCTTTTCTGGCGGCGGCCGTCTCGATAGGACAGTGGTTCGTCGCGTCGATGCTGGCGCTGCTGCTGGGGGCGGTGGTGGGGTTTCTGTGCTTCAATTTTCCCCCGGCCGGCATTTTCATGGGCGACGCCGGCAGCCTGGTCATCGGTTTCGTTCTTGGCGTGCTCACCGTGCGCACGACGTATATCGCCGGGCCGCTCAACGAGGTCTGGTACGGCGTGCTGGCGCCGCTGGTGGTTCTGGCGGTGCCGCTGTACGACCTGGCAGTGGTATGCGTCATCCGCATTGCCCGCGGCAAAAGCCCGTTCGTCGGCGATACCAACCATTTCAGCCACCGGCTGGTGGCGCGCGGCATGTCGCGCCGCACGGCCGTGCTGTGCATATATCTGGTGACGGCCGCTACCTCCATCGGCGCCGTCATTCTGCCACACGTCCGCGGAGGATGGCATGCCCTTCTGGTTTTCGCGCAGACGCTGCTGATACTCGGCGTGGTGATGCTGCTGGAAAGACATCCGCCGCCGTCGGCCAGCGGCGCAGCGCGGGCTTCAGACGGCAGCCCGTCGGCGTGAGTGTCACGATCACCAGTCGTTCATGTTGCGCGCAGCCTCGATTTCTTCGAGCGACCATCTGCGCCCGCTGTCGATGCCCGGGCACTTGTCCGCGGCATGCTTCCAGGCGGCCGGGTCGACAAGGTTTCCATACCAGAACGGCCAGGTGCGGCACTGGACGGGCCTTGCGTGATATACGGTGCACAGGCGCCGGCCGGTGGGGCGGCCCGTTGCGTCGCGCTCGGAGGCGAGGAAGACGCAATCGTATTGTCCTGAGGCGCTGCGCACTTCGCGCAGACACAGGCGCCGTCCGACGGTTCGGCAATACGCGCGGACGACCTTCTGCGGCGAAATGCCCAGAAAGGCCGCTATGCGCAGCAGTTCATCCTCGGTTACCCACACGTACCCGGGACCGCCGGAACAGCAGTTGCCGCAGCCGGTACATGCAAAACACAACCCGGCGGCGTACCACGCGCTACCGGCGGGGGCTTGTGTGTCTTTCGGCGACATAGGGCAATGCTACATTCTGCCGGACGTTCCGGCGAGCGGGAAAACGCACAATGCCGGCAAGAAGCGCCCGAACCGGGTGAGGTTCATCGTCTGGCGCCGGCGCTCCCGCGGGCACGCAGCATGCTGCGGCGCTCGGCGAGCAGCTGTCTGAGGTCCGACGGCTGGTGCGGCCTGTCGGCATCGCCTCGCGCGGGCGCAGACGGTGCGGGCGACACGACATGCGCAAAATCGTCGGCTGCCGTTATGGCCGTAGTGGAAAACTTCGCATCCAGAAGCATGGCGGCCATCTTGCCGCCGGCGCTCTGATGCACGAATGCCTGGTCGATAAGGTAGTAATCGTCGGCATCGACCGTGCCGTCGTAGTTGAAATCGCCGTTGCGATATCCCGACGAGCCATTGGCATAACCCTGGTCGATGCGGAAATAGTCGGCGGCGTCTATGGCGCCGCTCAGGTCGGCATCGCCATTGGGGCCGAAGGCTATGATGACCGTGTTGTTGTCAACATCATAACTGCCGACCTTGCTTACGAGCATCCCGCCGCTGCCGTCGTCGTTGACGACGATTATCAGCCCGGTCAGCCCGAGGGGGTCGGCCGCTGCGGCCGAACTGTTGATTCCCCGCCCGGTCCACGTGCCGCCGTTGCGCCCGGCGGCCACCAGCGCCGCCAGCTGGTTGCATACGGCCTGTTTGGTGGGCGCGCTCGCCTGCACCGCCAGCGCGCCGTCGGCCAGATCAAGCGTGGCATCGGCAACGCTCAGTGACGCCGCCCTCAGCACCGTGCCGCTGCCCGGCGCTACAGATACTGTTGCGCCTTCGGAGATCGTCAGCGACGCCAGCTGCTGGTCGGCGCTGAAAGTAACCTGAGTAAGCGCACCGGCGACTGCCAGATTCAGCGGCTGCGTACCGCCGGCGAGGGCGGAGAGCACATTCCACTGGCCGGCCAGGAACGCCAGGGTGTCGTTGCCTGCGCCGTGGTTGAACACGGGCAGCAGCGGCAGGGGAGTGGTTATGTACACAGCGTCGTCGCCGTCGCCCGTATCGATGCGCAGCGACGAGATGTCGGTCAGCGGGAAACTGAGCATCGGCAGCGTTCCGGGCGGGTATCCGGCGAAGATGTCGAAGGTGGACGGGCCGGTTCGCAGGGTAAAGACGTCGGCGCCGCCGGAGCCCAGCAGGGTTCTGGCGAAGTTGAGTTTGCCGGGAGAACCGCCGTCGGCATCGGCGCCCCAGTTGGCCGGGTCATCGCCGAACTGTTCCGGATGCCGTCGCGACAGCGAAGGTCCGCCGCCGTCCGGCGCCGTCGGCCAGGGCGCGTCGTCGTCATAAAGCACGGAGTCCACGACGATCATCGGCACCGGACCCGGCGCCGCGGGCGGCGCGCCGGGTTTGCTCAGCGTCAGCGTTTCGCCGGCGTTGTCCAGAGTGCCGCTGTACGGGCCGAATATCTGCACTTCGGGCGGGATGCCGTGCGCGGCGCGGAATGCCGCCGGCTCCACCGGCACGACCAGCGCATACCCATGCGGCGGCAGAACGGTTCCCGACGGGAAGACATAGGAGATGCCGTCGGTGAACTGCCAGGTGTTTTCGGGATGGTCGCCGTCGTACAGCGCCACCGGCTCGGTGGCGATGTTGTAGAGCTCGATATATTCCTCGCCGAGCGCGGGGTTGTACATCAGTTCGTTTATCACCACGGGGCCGACCTTCGGCAGGCTGTTGGGCGCGTCGGGCGTGGGCTGTGCCATGGCCACGAATACCGTGTCGCCGGTGCTGCGGATGTGTCTGCCGAACGACACTTCGTCCTCGGGGTCGGTGAATGTCGCTGCCTCGCGGTAGGAACCCGGTCCGCCGCCGGTCGCCTGCGATGTGAGATACACGGCGTGCGACTCGAGGAAGTCGAACGGCTGATTGCAGCCCGGCGCCGACGGGTTGCCGAAAGTCTCCGACCAGTAGAACGTGACGAATCCTCCGGCCGGTATGATGGTGTTGGGCTGGATCTGATACTTGGTGAGCACCGCCGGATCGTCGCTCAGATACCACCCGCTTATGTCATACGGCTCGGCGGTGGTGTTGTGGACCTCCACCCACGGGCCGCGCCAGTCGCTGGTGAGCGGCATCACTTCGTTTATGCGCACGGCCTGAGGGGCGGCGCCCTGGTCCAGCGCGCCCGGCGAACCGCCGGGCAGCGTGCTGGCGCGCCACGACGATTTGCGGTCCCACGTGCTGCGCGGCGCGGAGGGATCGGTCAGCACCAGCGAATAGCCGCCGCCGGCCGTCGCAGGGTACCACGTGGGACTGTACGCGAACCGCAGCACCGCGGCGTCGTAGGGCGCCGGCAGTTGCAGCACCAGCGTTTCGCCGCCGTTGGCGAGGTTGCCGGTGAACTGTCCGGCCACATTCATGGCGCTTCCATAGCGGTAGGCGAACGCCGCCGTATTGGCAACCACCAGAACGTACTGCCCGGCGGCCAGAGTTGTACCCTCGGGGAAAGTAAACTCCACGCCCTCGGTGATGCGCACGCCGCTCAGATCGAGGGCCGTGCTGCCGATGTTCTTCAGTTCCAGGTACTCGTACTGACTGGAAGTGTATGGTCCGCCGGGCGCGGGCTGATACATCACCTCGGTGATCCGCAGGCCGTTCATTATGTCGAACATCCGCTGCGGGATCTGATTCACGTAAGTGGGCTGGCCGGCGTAGTAAGCCTCGATCCTGGCGCCCCATACCATGTCGGCGCTGGTGCTGGCCTGATGCACCTCGGCCGCCAGAACGTGCTGCCCGGGCGCAAGCGCCGCGGGAGAGATCGCAAAAGGTCCTTCCCAGTTGGCGTCGGTGCCGTTGCCGACGTTGGGAGTGCCCGTCGCCAGAGTGTAATAGGTGTACAGTTCGCGCGTGGCGGTGATGGTGCCGGTGGCGGGAGATGCCGGCGTGCCGGAGATGTTGTACGTGAAGGTGTTGGAGTCGGGACGGCTGGCGACCGTGAACACGCCGTTGTATTGGGGCTGGTTGGCGCCCGCGATGCGCACCAGTTCGCCCACGCGGAAGCCGTGGCTGGTCATCGTTACCGTCGCCACGCCGTTGCTGCTGGTGATGCTGGTGACCGCGCGGGGGGCGAGCGTGGGCATGCGCAGCGATGCAAGGGGCTGGCCGTCAAGATAGATGGCCGCCCCGTCGTCCACCAGCGTGTACATGCGGATGGCGGTCGCCCCGGACAGATCGACGCCCACGTTGAAGGTATTGCGGAAGTAATAGGTCGTGCGGGCGGTGGACATCGCCGTGCGCAGCGGCGCGGGAATGGCGCCCTGCGATTCGCTCCAGTACAGCAGGGCCTGTCCTGTCGGCCAGCCGGTTTCCGCCGGATAGGAGACAGCGCGCCATGCGGTATCAGTAAAGGCGCTGCTCTGGTTGTAGCGCCAGTTGGCGCTGTCGATGGGGAGTATGGTGATGGTGGTCTCGCCGGAGACGATATACCCGGGATTGCCCGTGCCGGGGGTGGGTATGGTCATGAACTGCCATTCGCCGGGATTGAGTGGATTGCGCCCCTGCGACACCTCGGACTTCTGCCAGTTGTAAAGGACGACGTCTATCGGCGCAAAGTCGCGGTCGGTCAGTCCGATCAGCCCCCATTCCCGCGCCAGATTGAAATTGGCGTGTCCGCCGTCCTGCCGGCCGTCGGCCCGCAGCACTGCATAGCCGCTGCCCGCCGCGAATGCCAGGGGCGTCAGCGCTTTGGGCGGATCCCACCTGCCGTACAGGGTGCTGATGTATGCCTGATGCGCCAGCGAGAACGGATGGTCGCTCAGATAAAGCCCCCCGTAGTTCACCGGCAGCGGATCGCGGTTCCACAGCTCTATCAGGTCGTCGGTGAACGCGACCGAGGTATTGGCCAGCCATTCGTTGATCAGCAGCGACGAAGGATCGCCGGTGCGCACGAGCACGTTTGACCCGGGGAACGTGGGCTGGGCCAGCGACCATGAGCCGTCTGCGCCGCGAGCGATGGACATGTCGGCAAGCTGCGTGCCGAACTTGACCGCGTCCACAAGCGCCCCGCCGCGCGCCGGTGAGTCGAACAGATAGACCTGATCGCCCGTGTAATCCAGCGCGAAACCCAGGTGCAGCTCGCCCGGCGGCGGATTCGTCACCGTGTCGGCGTACAGCAGAAGATACTGTCCTGGTCCGATGGTCGTGCCGGCGGGGAAGACGAACTTCCGGGGCGCGTCCTCGTTGTCGGATATGCTCATGTCCGACAGGTCGGCCGACACGTCGCTGTCGTTGTACAGTTCGATGATGTCGGGATACGTTCCCGCATGTGCGACGGCGGCGACGTTGCGCGCCAGAACCTCGTTGATAACCACATACGGGCCGGCGACCACCTGCCAGGTGCGCGATGATGTGGCCCCCGATTCGTCCTGCCATGTTCCGGCGACGTTCTTCCCGACGATGCGCACCGTATATGTGCCCGGCGCCAGACCGCTGAGGCTTATGGGCGAGGCGACCGGCATCTCCGCGCTCCACTGGCCGTCGTTGACGCGATACCTGTAGTGCGTGATGCCCGGTCCGCCCACGGTCAGTGTTGCCGACGTGCGGCCGGTGATGCTGCGCGGTTCGCCGGATACGGACGCTCCGGCGGGCACCAGCGCTCCCATGTCCAGACCGTTGGGCCCGGTGCCGATGGCCGGCGATCCAGGGCGCAGCGAGAAATCGCCGCCGGCGGGATTGCGCAGGCGCGGGTCCTCGTCGATGTTGCCGGTGCCGTAGCTCAGCCACGGCGTGCCGACTATGCTGCGGTTGACGGTAAGGTCTGTCGTCTGGATCACCTGGCTGAACGCAGCGCCCACGTTCCAGAAGATGCTGCCCTCCACCAGCGCCCCGCGCCCGGGGTTGACGGCGGGGTCCGACGGCACGTCGAAGGCGATGCCGGCGATGGAAGCGTTGCAAACGGTGTTGTTTGCGAACAGCGCCCAGGAGTCGTCCTTCAGCAGCAGGGCGTAGTCAAGGTCGTAGAACGTATTGCGGACGATCGTATACGTCTTGCCGCCGCCGGCCGATATCGTATTGGCGTTGCCCAGGTCGCTGTTCCACTGGTCCTTGTGAACGTGCTGGAAGGTATTGCCCTCGATGAGCATATCGGCTTCCACATCCAGCAGCTCATCGCCGGAGCCCATGAACAGGTTGTTGCGGACGATCACCATGCCCGTGGTCGAGGCCACGTCGATGGCGTCGTTGTGCCCTTTGGTGGTGCCGAAGACGTTGTTCTCGATGATGTAGTGTCCGCCCGCGGGTATGTCGTTGCCTTTTATGTGTTCCGACAGATTGTCCAGCGTGGGCGCGCCGCTGTAGATGTCGGCAAATACGCAGTTGCGCACGACCAGCGACGAGTTCACCGTGCGTATGCGCCTTCTGATGGTGTTGGCAAAGTAGTCGTTTTCCAGGGTTATGCTGGAGTTGTACACGCCCACCATGCCGCTGTCGGTCTGGGCGTATTCGAGAACGGCCCAGACGATGCGGTTATCCAGCATAGATCCGTTGAATTGCAGGCCGTTCCACGTGCCGGTGTTGCCGTAGCGGGTGAAGCGGATGCGGTTGTTCTCCTGACCCTCGGCCAGCAGCCGCCCGCCCTCGAAGCTCATGCTCGCCCCGGAAACGAAATACACCGTGGTTCCCGGCTCGATCGTCACCGTCACGCCTGCCGGCACGATGATCTGCCCCAGCACGCGGTACGGTCCGTCGGCGGCGGTGAGCACAAGGTCGCTGGTCAGTGTGCCGGTGGGCAGGTCGGTGCGGGCGTAGGCGCCGGCCAGACCGTTGCGATACCTTCCCTGGTCGGCGCGCGAGCCGTCGGGGTCGTTGGGCGAGGCGGGGTCTCCGGCGTCGATGCTCGGCGAGCCCGGCAACAGGCGGAAATCGTGTCCGGCGCGGTCAACGTACATGGGATCGGCGTTGATGTTTCCCGTGCCGACGATCGTGTAGCCGGTTATGTTGCCGTAAGTGTTGGAGTAGCTGATGTTGAAGTTGCCCGTGGGCAGCCCCGACACGCCCGCCGCCGAACTTATGTCCAGCGGCTGCGGCGCGTCGAGGATGGAGTTGACCACGTTGTAGGTGATCACATCGCCCGTCGTTCCGGCATACTTGCGCCGCGCCTGGATGGCTATCGTCGCCGATACCACCGTGGTGTGGGTGATATTGATGGTCGTGGTGGTGTTGCTGTTGGACTTGCCGGAGATGGCCACCGACGTGCCGTCCTCGGGCACCAGACCGTTGTCGGCGAACAGACAGCCGTACACCGACACCGTGCCGTTGTACACGCTCAGACCCTTATCCTTCGTGTCGCGCACGATCACGTCGGTGATGGTTACGGTGCTGCTGAGCGTGTCGAAGGCGTCGTCGTTCATCAGCGCGAACACGCCCCCGCTGATGCTTATGGTCTGTCCGCTCTGCTGGCTGTGCAGATAGATGCCGTCGCCGTCGTCGGAGCCGGTCATGGTATGCACGAACGTGCGCTCCATGAGCAGCGAGGTGCTGCCGATCTCCGGTCCCATCCACGACCGTGCCATTTCGCTGTCGCGGAAGGTGAGGCTCGACGACGAGGCGTTCATAACCTTGCCGATGTTGTCGGTAAGCGCCGCGTGGTCGAAGGTGATGGTCGAACCGTTCACGTTGAACGCCGGCCCCGTTCCCGAGTGTCCGCCCGATACCGGCGACCTGCCCGCGCGCGTGACGATGGTATATTGCAGCAGCGACGGCTCGGCCGACTGGAAGTCGAACTGCCCCCAGGCATATCCGGAAGCGTTGCTCGATGCCGTGAATACCACGGGCTGAGCGGCCGTGCCCAGCGACTGTATCGCGCCCTGCACGATGATCTGCTTGCCGGACGTGCCGCTGGTGACGCCGTCGATGATGACCATCGTTCCTGGCTGAACGATCAGCGTCGAGCCGTCGGGGACGGTGACGTTGTCCACCACGTGAATGAGTCCGCTCCAGTTGAGCGCAGCGCCGCTGAGCGTGCCCGATACTGCGGTCTCCGCCACTCCGCTGAGGCTGTTGAGCGTGCGGCTGACCTGTTTGCCGTTGAGAGTCGCCGTCAGCGTGAATGTCTGCGTCGTGGCGCCGCTGAGGGTGGCGAGCATGCTGCCGAATCCGTTGTACAGATTCAGCGTCGATGGCGATATGGTGATGCCCGGCACGTCGATGCTCAGCGTCGCCGTGGCGTTCCACAGCTCACGCTGCACGTTGCCCGCCTGATCCAGCGCCGTCACCTGCACGTACAGCGGATCCCCGGGCCGGTATGCCGCCGGCACCATCATGTTCAGTTCTGCCACCTCGGGCGGGTTGAGCGTCATGCTCTCCCCGTTGTACGTGACGTCGATGAACCGCTCCTCGACGATGGCGCCGGTGGCATTGGGGCCGCTGAAGGCGCGAACGACCAGCCGGTTGACGCCGAGATTCACCGGCACGCCCGAGACCGACCACGCACCCGTGCGCGCGTTCCACGTCGCCGGCACTCCGTTGACGGTCAGCGACCGCGTGGTAACCACGTCGGCCGTGCCGCTCAGGCTCGCCAGCCCGCCGGCTATCGTCGGGCTGCCCACGGAAAACGTGCGCGGAATCTGTGTGAGCACGTTGGCCCGGCGATTGACGATGAAGCTCTTTATGGAATCTATGTTGGTCTGCGGCACCCACCCGCCCAGCAGCCGGTCGATGTAGGGATTGAGCACGGTCGGGTTATAGACCGTGTTCATGATGTCGATGATGGCGTTGTAATACATCCACGGCATCGCCGGATCGGTAAACAGCGTCTTGAGGCCCTCGATGCCGTTGCTGGTGCCGTCGCGGCTCGGCACGCCGTCGATGAAACCCCAGATGGAAGCGGTGGCGGGAGATCCCCCGGTGCCCAGAGCGGTATCCAGATCGTGCGGCAGCAACACAAAGCGCGGGTCCTTCTGGCCACGGTACAGCCCGTAATCGTCGCCCACTCCGGTGTGGATCGTCGTTTCCCAGTTGACGATGAGAGTCTCCGTCGCCAGAAAGCGGACCCACTCCTCCAGATTCGCCACTTTTGAGACTTCCTCGATGTATCCCGGCCCCGGGGGAGTGTTGTTCAGCACATAGGTCAAACGGATGATGTCCGAATAGTCGTCGGCTTCGCCGTTGGTGCCCTTGTCGAACTTGTCGCGGTAAGCGCTGGGATCCTCGCCGCGGTAGCGCAGGTCGGCGTCGTTGACTTCGCCTCCGCCGAGCCGGAAGGCCAGATATGCATTGCCGTTGGGGTCCTCGGGGATGCGTTTTTCGGCCCAGGCGGCGTCCACTTCCTCGAGCATGTTGTAGTAGCCCCACATGCCCGATACTCCAGCGCCCAGATTGGTGCCGTTGACCAGCAGTTGCACAGGCCTGCCTGCCCGCGACGGCACGCCTGCCAGCGTGTGGACCAGCAGCCCGATTATCTGCGACTGGATCGTGCGGCAGTTGTAATTGATCGCCGTGTAGCCGTTCCACGGGCGGTCGCTGGGCAGATTCAGCCGGTAATTGTTGGGCGGACCGGTGCGGCTGCCGTGCCCACGGTTGCGTATGCCCGCGCCGTAGCGCACGTCGGTATCCACGCCGTCCGACGCGATGAACGTGATGTTCATCTGCGCGTTGCTCTCATACTCGGCTATTCCATCGCCGTTTCCGTCGCCGATATCGGCGATCTCCTGCCGTTCCGCCTCGGTCATGATGAAGCGGAACAGCGGCGCATCGCCGCTGTAAACCGTGTTGTCCACCTGATACAGCAGATTCGCCGTCTGCCCCACGTCGGTGGGGGCGGGCCAGGTGCGGCTGAGCACGCCGTCGGTCGCCTCGATGTAGAACTCGACGACCGTCTTGTCGGCCTGGGGCGGCAGCACCGCCGTCCACACGCCGTCGCCGGCCCGTGCGTCGCCACCCAGACCATCGTCGCGCATGATCGCCTGCGACCAGGGGTTGGGCGTGAGCGCATCGACGCGGTAATACACGCGGGCGCTGGCGGCCGTGCCCAGTTCGTCGATCAGCCGCGCCGTCACGGTTACGTAGTCGGTGCTCTTCGGCACCGCCGGGGAATGTTTCGCGTCAACTATCAGCGGCGCGATGTTGACAGCGCGCACGGAGTTCATCGCCCCGGGCGTGCCATTGGGCACCAGGCTCGCCGACCAGTTCTGCCCGTAATCGTTGCTCAGCAGGGGGTTGATCAGTTCCAGCGAACGCCCGCCGCCGTCGGCCCACGATACGTAACGCCAGCCGTAGTGCCCGTGGTCGGGGCTTCTGTTCTGGGCGATTATCAGCCCCGTGGCGGGACTTGCCGGCTGGCCCGACACGGTTATCGTGAACGTGTTGGTCGTTACATCGGCGATGGTGAACAGACCGTTGTACTCGGGCTGGTCGGCGCCGCTTATGCGCACCTGATTGCCGTTGCTGTAGCCGTGATTCGGAATCGTCACCGTCGCCGTGCTGCCGTTGCGCGTTATCGACTGTACCCATTCCAGCCCGAACGCGTTGCGCTCGCGCGGCGCCCAGTCGCCTTCGTCGGCATAGGTAACGCTGTCGGCGTTCTGCCCGGAGGCGTCCTCTATGCGTATCTCCTCGCTCGAATTGCTCAAATGGCCCCGCCAGCTGGAGATTATCTCCGGGTACACCAGCAGATCATCGTCGTCGGCGCTGACGTTCAGCGCCTGTATCGCCAGCACGTTCTGTCCGTCGTTGAGCAGCGGAATGTACGAAGTGATGTTTATGTCCTCGTACACCAGCGCCTGCGCGTCGGGACGGCTCGCCGTGGCGGCCGAGTTCCACTCGGGGGTCGCCGGCGCATTGCGCCGCGCGATCTCCACGCCGTTGAGCCACGCCACGAATCCGTCGTCGTACTTCATCCGCAGCGTCATCGACTCGAAATCGCGCGGGTCGTCAACCGTGAAGGGAATGCGTATGAACGCCGAAGCGTTGGCGCCGTACATGGCCGCGCCGACATCCAGACCGATAAGCCCTTCGTAACCGCTCGCACGCTCGTACCCGACCCCGGTCTGACCCGCCGGCCAGGCGCTGTCGTCGAAGCCGACCTGCGTCCACGACAGTCCAAGCGAGCCGTCCGTCGGAACGAATGCCTTCGCGGGTGCGCCTGCCGGCAGAAACTTGCTCCCCACGACGTTCGATACCCCCGGGTACTTTGCCTGAAACGTTGCCAGATTGGCGGCCACCACCAGATACCCGCCGGCGGGGATGACGGTGCCCGCAGGAAATGCGTAATCTATGCCCTTTGTGAACCGCCAGCCATCGAGGGATATGTCGCTGGAGGTCGTGTTATACAGTTCTATGTATTCCGCGCCGGTGTCGAACGGCACGGGATGATACATTATCTCGCTGATTATCACGGGGCTGGAAAGCAGCTGGCGGTTCTCAAGTGGATCGATCGACGGCGCCGGGCTGCCGCTGCCGTGACGCAGCCTCTCAAGACAGCGAGCGAGAAGACGGTATTGCCGGCGCCGACCGCAAACAGCATCCGTCGCGCCAACGCGTACTGCCTGCTGGCGATACATTGGAGAGCTCCTCAACCGGTCCGCCGATGAAACACGCCCGTGAAGACCTATGCTGCGAAGGGCTCTGGCCCTCTTCGCCGCGACGCTGCGGACCACTGCGGAAAGCGGCTTAAAATCAATTTAGCCCATGCTTTGCCGACTGACAACAATAAATTTGCGGCATGGGAGCAGATTGCGCGCCTCAGCGGCCCTCAAGAACCCGTTGTCCGCACCGGCCGGCCGTTTTGCGGAACGGGTCAAATACAACAGAACTGTCCGGTCGCGCGCTTCGTGCGCTGGCGCAAGAGCCCGCAAGGCGATTGCGTGCAGCCGTTCATTCCGGTTCCAGTAAGATGCTCCTCATGACTGGGCGGGTGTTGCACTGGATCTCAAAGGTTTCCTGCTCCGAACGGGCCACGTGGACGTGCTGCTTCTCAACCCCATCCTCCAGCCATCTGTATGTGATGCGCACGGGCATCATGCGTCCTGCCGGCTCGAGGTAATCGGCGCTTATGCGCAGGTCGAATATGCCCGTAGTGTTGTATTGCACGCCGGCAAACCGTACCAGCGCAGCGCGGCTGTCCGGCGGTATCTCGTTCAATATAAAGTACTTACTGTTCCCTGGCGTCGGGCCTTCCAGAACTCCAGCGCTTGTCCAGGTTCTTCCGTCGTCGAAAGAAACGGCCACGTCCAGCCGGTCGCGCTTGTCACGGGCGCGGTAGTGTGCCCCGATGCGGATGCGCTTCATCGCCGCAGGAGTGCTCACGGGGAAAACGACCTCGCCCCGGCCGGTGTCTCCCACGAACAGCATGTTTTCGCGCATGCCGCTTACACGCGGATGAAAATCCGTGTACAGAACGTTCTTCCCCTTGTGCGCCGGGCTGGTCGCACCTTCGATAACGATGGTTCCCTCATGCGGACCGGCCTGAAAGGTGATTGTGTTCCTGCCGGTCGCCAGAGCCGGCAACACGCGCTGCGAATGCTGAATGTCGTGAGCGAGCGACAGTTTGTCTATGCCGGTGGCGGCGCCTTTAAGAGTGAACCGGAGGCGATAGTCATATCTCCTTAAAACCAGAGGGCTTATGTCTATATCATGTTCACCGGCGCCATAACGCCCCACCTGGCGCCAGTCCAGACCATTGTTATCCGAAAACTCCACCCGTACCTCGCCGCCCGGCTCGGCCATGGCCTTAAGTTCTATTCTGCCAGTGAGATAGACGTAACTCGACGGCATTCGCAGCACCAGCACGCCCTCGCTCCCGCCGTCTGCCACGCGCAGCGACGTGCCCTCGACGCGCAGGTTCTCCACAAGAAGCGCATCTTCCTTAACCCGCTCAAGTGGCACCTGGTATTCGAATCTGCCGTTGCCCACGCGTCCGGGAGCAAGGTCGCCTTCTTTCGCAGAATAGCGCAAGTCTCCCTGTCCGATAACTCCCCTGATGCAGCCGGGGGCTTTGCCATCCTTCATGTTCACATGCAGCCCCGTATTGGACCAGTTGCGCACCAGCCGCTGCCCCGGGCGCAGCTGAATGTTCACTTCGTACCCCAGAGCCGTGCCGTATTCGTATATGAAGTTCTTATCCGGCCGGGAATACTCCATCATCGTGGAATACCAGCCGTGAGTGGCCGCCGGCAGCCAGCCATGCTGGTCATAAAAAGGACAGGTCGCCAGCACTGCCGGGCCTTTTTTCCAGCCGCCGTTGCGCATGAAGTCGATTAGTTTCCGGTCGTTGCCGGCGAAGCCCGGATTGTTCTTGAGCCACTGCGATATGCTTTCGCTTATCTCACTGACGGAAGCGATCTGCCCGTCGGCGCCCGGGAAATAGCAGATAAGCGACGCATCGAGCATGTGCCACCGGCCGTCCCAGAAGACCTCGCTCACGCTGTGGGCCGTAATCCCCCACCCGCGGGCGCTCAACCCGACGTAGCGGGCCAGCGCTTCCACAGTGGCCGACGCACAGCAGCACTGCCCATAACCGTAAACGTTGAAGAGCTTTATGGGATCGTGGACGTTGGCCTCGTGCTGAAGGTATTCGTTGGGCGGCACATCCTGATGGCGGAACATCCAGGCACTGCGCCACACGGCCAGAGCCTTGTCCCTGTCGGTCATATCCTCGCGGATAAAGGACCGTTTCCACGCCTCCAGGCTGGACACGTCGGGCACCTTGTCGGAAAAGACCCGTACGCGCGCAACGACGTCCGCAGCCACGGGCGTATCGAGAAGCACGGCGGGCAGCATCAGCGCCAAAGCCGCCAGTATGAAAACCCTTTCTGCAACCGGCCGGAGAGTATGTTGCGATGGATGAGACATGTGCGCAATGTGATACAAAGCCCGCCGGCTGCCGTTACCCGCCAATGGCGCTCCGTGCCGCGTATGTGTTCTCAGCGAGTCTTCGCAGTCGCGGCCACCACGCGCACGCCGTCCACCACCAGCGGCGACCACATGACATCCGGACCTTTTACATCGAGCCTCACCAGCCATGCGTACAGGGTGCCCGGCTTCACATCTTCGGCACTCCAGCGCAGATCGTCGTCGATGCTCAGTTCGCTTCCCAGCCAGGGCTGTATGTACCACGCGTTGGTATAAGCGTACAGCAGCACCTTGTAATACTCCGGAGCCACGTCGCCGACGCGCCCGTAAACCTCGTCGTCTCGGGACAGCACTATGGCTATGGAGGCGGCCGGTCCGGGCAGCACGCGCGCTTCGAATCCGGCGCCGTCAACGCACGCGCCCGTATTGGGGCGCACGGGCGTGCCGGTGTCGATCGAACCGACGCGCGGTCCGAGCAGCAGCCCCCGGGGTGCGCCCGCGCTGAGGCTGCCGGCCGAGCCGCGCGCCAGAGACAGCGAATCAACCCGCACGCGGTACGTTACGACGTCGTCGTCGGTGAAGAACTGCGCATCTGCCCCGGCGCTCACGCCCGCCGCAAAAACCCCCCGCATAGGCCCGGAGAAGACCGCCCGGCTGACCGGTCCGCGACGCACATCGACCACCGATCCGCTGGCGATGCTCCGGATATGGAACGTCATGCCGCCCGGCACAGGCCCGGCCGCCAGCACGCCTGCTCCGTTGCGCAGCCCGCGCAGGTTCAACGACCCGACCGCGCCCGCGCCCGTCAGCCGCAGTCCTCCGCCCGTCAGGAGAACGCTGCCGGCGCTGATCTTTCCGATGAGCGTCCGGCCGGTGATGGTGCCGACGTCGGTCAGGTTGTCGGCGCCGCCCGAAACGCTGAAGACGAGGGCCGACGCGCCGTCGGTGCGGGACAGCGCGATGCTGACTATGTCCACCGCGCGACCGACGTCTATGGTCCCGCTCTTCGCCGGCGCGATTCGCACGCCCCCCGCAAGCCCTGCCCGTGCCAGCCCGCCGGTCATGGTTATCTTCACCTTCGAGCCGTCGGCGTCGGTGTATGCCAGAGTGCGGGCGGCCGCGCCACGACGATCGCCGATGACCACCCATGCCGACGGCTGCGGCGCAGGCGGAGGCGTCGGGGCCGCCGGAAGATCAACCGCCTTTATCACCAGCTCGGCTTCCTGTCCGTCCGACGGCGCCGCTCCCTGATAGAGCCACAAGTTCAGGTGAACGCGCAGGTTATCCTGTTCGGCGGGCACATCCGGGCCGCTGTAGGTCCACTCCTGTATGAGATGATCCGGCGTTATCGGTTCGACCGAGTGATCGTGCCAGCTGCGGAAAGACACCGCCCCGGGTTGCCAGGTGAAACTGTGGGTGGTGTATGTGCCGGTGAGACTCATGGAGAAGCGATGCATATTGCCCGGGTGGTACCACGGCTGAACCACGTATTGGGCGTTGAAACCCGGATCCTCCTGCGACCAGCGGGCAAACTCGATGTCTATCTCCTTCTCGTCGGTGGCGTAGAGAAAACACGCGCCGGTGACATTCCTGTCGAGCAGGTCCGGACGGCCGTCGATGTAAAAGCGGTACGTTCCGTAGGCGGCGATCCAGTCGCTGTACAGTTCGGCGCATTTCCACACGCCGCCTTCGTTGCGCAGACGGAGATGCAGCGCGCCGGCGTCATCGACCCAGACGGACTGTTCGCCGGCCGAGAAATAGTTCGGCCCGGGTCCCACGGGCTGATCGCTTTCCTTCACTGTCCACGATCGGCCTGCGAACTGTATGTGTCTGACGGGATCGGCAGATAGCGCTTCCGACCCCGTGAGCATGGCGCGCGGTTCGAGACATTCGACGGCCGGCACGACGCTGCGGCGGGATGGACGGGACATGGGGTATCGCCGAAGATCTGCACGAATGTGGATGACGAGATACTCGCGTGTGCTGGAAAACGTTCAGTTCCGCGCACCTGGCCGCGTCGGAGCTGGCACCCGAACTTATTGCCGGCCATTCTCGGATAGTATAACATGACACCTGTACAACGGGACCTGAGCGCAGCGGCATTCTCAAGGGAAATAGAAGGGCGGGCGCAAGATGTGCGCTCACGAATTGAGGAACACGACGGTGGAACACGACTCCGTGGTCGTAAGGCAGGTTGACGCGGGGCCGCCGGAGCCGCTGGACATAGGCTATACGCGCACCTGCGACTGCCCTGCAACGCATCTGAATTGCCTGAGACCGAAGGAATGGATAAAGTTTCAGCTGGGGGTGTGGCAGTTTTCCTACGAGAAGCGCGACGTCAGGGATAAGAAGCTTCACCCCGCAACGTTTCCTATTTCGCTGGCCAGCGCCGTCATTCGCCTGTTCACGCACGCTGGGGAGCTCGTAGTCGATCCGTTTGTCGGATCAGGTACCACGCTGGTTGCTGCGCAGGACCATTGCCGCAATGCGGTAGGCTTTGACCTCCAGAAGAGATACGTCGAAATCGCCCGATCGCGCTTGCGGCAGGGCAGCATCTTCGGCGACTGCAAACAACTCGCAATCTGCGAGGACGCGCGCAACGCGCATCGCTATTTCCGGGACGAGACCATTTCCCTTTTGTTTACTTCCCCGCCATACGCAAACCTTCTGAATCGAAGGCGGAAGAACAAGAGCCGGCGCGGGGACGAGCGCAAGAACGAACAGTACCTCAAGGTCGAGCAGTACAGTCAGGATCCTCGAGATCTCGGAACTCTCGAACTGGAGGCATATGCAAGGCAAATAGGCGACATCTATGAAGCCCTGCTCCCGAAGCTGAGAAAGAGAGCCCATTGCGTTATCAACGTTCCAGACATGTGGTGGGAGGGCCAGCGGATCGCAATCCACGTCGCGCTGATTCAGGAGCTCCGTGCCCGAGGCTACGAGCTGCGCAACGTCATCATCTGGGACCGTACGAACATCGTCAACAGAATTGGGATATTTGGTTGGCCGAGCAATTACATAACGATGGGCGTTACGTTCGAGTACCTGCTTGATTTCTGGCGTCCGGGGTGACAGGAGGTTTTGTTTGGCTGTTCGCGGAATGGCCGGAGGCGCGGTCGATGGCGGAACGGTTCATGACCAGGGAAGAATTGATCCGGCGGCTCCGGGAGATACGCGAGATGGGGTTCGTGCCGAATACCCGCCCGGGGAATGATGGCGGGGTTGGCAACACGCTTGAGGACCTGTTGGGGATTCAGGAGAACAATCTCCCGCTGCCGAATGGCGGCGAGTGGGAGCTGAAAGCACAGCGCGACGACACGGATTCGCTCACGACACTTTTGCACAAGGAGCCTGGGCCGAGGGGGTCGCGGATAGTATCGAGGGTATTGCTTCCCCGCTACGGATGGCCACATCATCGCGCGGGGTCGGTGCACCCGTCGGATGAGATGAGCTTCCGGCAGACGATAAACGCGATGGAGCGCACGGATCGGGGATTCGGGATATATGTAGATCGGTCCAGCGGCCGGCTGCTGGTGTCCTTCTGTGCAGTCGCGGTAGATCCTCGGCACGGCGAGTGGCTGGCGACGGTCCAGCAGCGGGCCGGCCTGGGGGAACTGAACCCGCAGCCATACTGGGATTTGGAGGATTTGTTTTGCGCGGCTTCGAGGAAGTTGCACAATTGCTTTTACGTAAGGGCCGCCGTCAGGAGGGAGGGAAGACAGGAATGCTATCATTACCGAGAGATGATGATACTTGAGGGGTTGTCTTTCGAGAGGTTCGTCGAGGCGATTGAACGAGGCGGTATTCTTATCGACTTTGACGCCAGGACTCGCCACAATCACGGGACGAAGGTACGGATGCGGCAGGGGCGGCTGCCCGATCTCTATGCGCGGGTAACGCGGATATGACACGTGGGATGGTCGGTGTTTCAGGGCAGCCGGGTAGCGCGGCGCGTCGCGTGTTTTCGAGACGACAGGCGGGGAGCAGCCCGCGGAAGGCGCAAGGCAGGCGCATGTCGAGACGGGAGGGCGGGTCTTGCGGAGCGGGGCCGACAATCAGGAGGAACGGCGCCCGGCTTCACAGATTCACATGCACCACTTTCGC
>Ga0315298_1001197_pt1 | contig 48838 bp, 51 predicted proteins | sample WHS_1_MG_FD_203077 | JGI IMG/M metagenome (GOLD analysis project Ga0315298, IMG submission 203077) | Extremophilic microbial mat communities from Washburn Hot Springs, YNP, Wyoming, USA - WHS_1_MG | ecosystem: Environmental > Aquatic > Thermal springs > Hot (42-90C) | place: USA: Wyoming...
GCACCCCGAGAACTACCGCGACCTCATCGTCAGGGTCGCTGGCTACAGCGCTTACTTTGTAGAGCTTGCCAAACCCGTCCAGGATGAAGTCATCGCCCGAACTGAGCTATCCCTCGCCTCATAACCCCCATTTTATTTTATATGTACAATTTGCTCATGTCATTTGGATGGATTATTCTACTTGTATAACTAAATAACAATTTATAAAATAAAATAACAATAAAAGAAATAAGCACTTTACTTGTGTTTTAATATGTGATTTGGGATGAGTCCTAGTAGTATTTTTTTAAATGAAGAACAGATGCGTAGGGTAAACCAATTATTTAATCAGCTAAATAGCCTCAAAAGATACCCAATTTGCACAGAAAGGATGCGTTTGATCACACAGTCTTGGAAAGAAACAGAAGGCGAGCCTACAATTGTTCGTTTAGCAAAGGCTTTTTCGTATTTTGTGGACCATTCCACAATTTACATCAACGAGCATGAAAAAATAGTAGGACACGGGGCTAGCAAGTACGGCGGTATGGAACTTGAACCTTTTTGGGGTCCGATATCGGAAGAAGAACTTAAAAAACTAGAAGCAGAGGGGTTTGTCGAAGTCTCTGAGGAAGCATGGCCGGAGATCAAGGATCTTTCCCAGTATTGGAAGAAACGAAATCTTCAGCACATGATTGGGCAACTACTTGATAATGAGCGGCTTTGGCCGTTCGCCCAAACCGGTGTATTGTTGCCTCCTTTCAAGGATAAGTATGAGGGGATTGGTGGCTTTGCGGTTGGCGGAATTGAAATGGGCGTTAACCGTTGGATTGGTGTTGTGGATTTCGAGCTCGTACTCAATGTTGGGTTGAATGAACTAATCAAAAAAGCGGAAAAAGAACTCTCAAATGTGCGCTTTCTTCAAAGTGAAGAGTCAATTAAGAAAGCAGAATTTTTAAAGGCAGTAATAATCTCACTAAACGCCATTATCCGCCTCGCCCACAGATACGCCAAGCTCGCAGAGGAGATGGCGCTAAAGGAGAAGGACCCCGTGAGGAAGAAGGAACTCGAGCGCATAGCCGAGACCTGCAGATGGGTTCCTGCAAACCCCGCCAGGACCTTCTACGAGGCCATCCAATCCTTCTGGTTCATATACCTTGTCGTTAACTTGACTTCTATGGGGATGGGCCGCTTCGATCAGTACATGTATCCCTTCTACAAGCGGGACAAAGAATCGGGGCGGATCACAGATGATGAGGTCCTGGCACTTCTCTGCGAGCTCCGCATCAAGGACATGGAACTCGTAAGGATCGCCCTCCGTCCTGTAAAGCGACAACAACAGGCAGGTATTGCAAAGTGGCACAACATGATAATAGGTGGAGTCACGCCCGACGGTAAGGATGCTACAAACGAGCTCACCTACCTCATTCTGGAGGCAGCCAAAATCGTCAGAACCCCCCACCACACAATCACCCTCAGAGTACACGAAAACACTCCAGAGGACCTCATGATAAAAGCCCTCGAGGTAGTCAAGCTCGGCATAGGCATGCCCGCATTCATAGGTGACAAGTCCTACATCGAATTTCTGGTGTCTTTGGGTGTCCCATTGGAGGTCGCCCGTGACTATGCCGTCGGAGGATGTCTTGACACAATAGTTCCTGGAAAATCTAGAATAGTTGCTGTACCGTTCTTTACCAACGCAAAAGTCCTTGATATATTCCTAAATAACGGGGTTGATCGCAATACTGGCATAAAAATGGGCCCCTTCAATGTCAATGTCGAAGATTTCAGTAATTTCAACGAACTCTTTGAAGCCTTTAAGAGATACCTTGCATACTTCATTGAGATGGCTATACAATGTAACAATACATGGGGTGCCTTTGCAGAAATGCGTGAATATTTAATTGAGGCTGCCTTGTCTAACGGTGGACTAAAGGATGGAAAAGGACTTTTCAGGAGAAAGATGCCAGTGAATTACGCCGCCTCTTTGCTGGCAGTTGGCATGATAAACGTCGTAGACTCTCTCGCTGCCATTAAGAAGCTTGTCTTTGAAGAGAAGAAGATAACGCTCAAGCAACTCAAGGAAGCACTTGCAGCCAACTGGCAGGGCTACGAGGACATCAGGAAAATGTGCCTCGAGGCTCCAAAATACGGAAACGACGACGACTATGTCGACTCCATTGCCGTCGACCTGTACAACTTCTACGCCGATGAAGTCTACAAATACAACTACACCAATGGGGAGAGATGGGTGCCTGGCGGTATCTCAATCTCCTCAATGTGGGCTGGCGGTGCCATAACGGGCGCAACTCCCGATGGTAGACTGGCTGGGGAGGTCTTGGCAGACGGCTCAATGTCTCCTATGCGCGGCAGGGATGTCAATGGTCCGACAGCCGTTATAAAGAGCGCCTCCAAGATAAACCAGTCAAGGTTCGCCTCCACTCTAATGAACATGAAGTTCCACCCGTCAGCCCTGAGCAGCACCGAGGATCTAAGGAAGCTGGCATTTCTCATCAAGACCTACTTCAACCTCGGCGGTAAGCATGTCCAGTTCAACGTCGTGAGCAGGGAGACGCTCATAGAAGCCCAGAAGCACCCCGAGAACTACCGCGACCTCATCGTCAGGGTCGCTGGCTACAGCGCTTACTTTGTAGAATTATCAAAATCAATTCAAGATGAAGTCATAAAAAGAACAGAACATTCGTTCACCTCTTAAATATTTAAATTTTATTTTTCTATTTTTACCTATTATTGCAACTTCCTCAATAGATGGGAGTGACGGGATTTTGTACTGATCAGCCTGACTTAACTTCATCTAGAGCTAAGCAGTTGAGCGGCTATACTTGCTATGGAATTATCTATTACTTAATGCTATTAATATGAAAAGCCAGAATTACGAAAAACGTTTAATGCTCCTTATGGCATTTTTACTGCTTGCAGATTCGAGGTTATTGCTCTCACATCCTCGACTTTTTCAATATTTAATACAAGCTCAATAACTTCCTTGAGCGCGTCCTCATTAATCCTCAAGGCCGAATATTTTGAGCATTCAATGAACTTGTTTATCAAGCACTCTTCAGTTAAAGGGTTAGACGGGCTACCATAAAGTTCATTACTATTCACCCTCTTTGAGTAAACCTTTCCGTTTTTTGTCTTAATTGCTATAAGCCCTTCTGTTGGCTTATAACTCGCCTTGATCTCATATGTCACCCTCCTTGCCAGATCGAGTATCTCTTCATCGATTAATTTTTCCTCAAAGAAGCTATCTAGACCAACCCTCTTATTTACTAAGGCTGTAGCTACTGTAAATGGCAAACTGAATTTTGCGTCTATGTTGGTTTTTGGCTCTCTTTTACTTTCCAGAGGTTCACACAACATTCTGTTTACGGGTCCAACAACAAGGTGAACGTTCTCTATCTCCTCACCTTTGAGAGGGTTTTCCTCAACCAACGCTATTGCCGCTTGTATTAGGGAGTGCGTCCCTCTGCAACTCGGCCAAGCCTTAAGGCTCACATCTGCATACTCAAAGGTTTTTCCCAAATCTTTTGTTAACACCGCCGGTTGATAATTACCGTCCGCATACATCTTGAAAAACCCTCCATTTCCAGTTATCGGTCGCTCAAATCCTGTAATCCCATTATTAGCCAACATCACAGAAGTTACCCCTGCCATAGCAGGAAACGCATCACGGACAGCTCTAATAATAGATTTAGGACTGTGAATTATCTCAGCACTGCAGCTTGTCTGACAAAGTGCCAATGAAAGTGCGGAGAGTACCTCTCTTTCACTAAGCTCCAAGATCTTACATCCTGCTGCGGTAGCACCAATCCCCCCAAGGATGGGTGGAGGATACCACCCTAACTCCAGCGGGTTACAAGCCAGAGCAAGCCCTAGTCTTACCGTTAACTCATTACCCAAAATAAGCGCTGCTATAAAATCCTCACCGCTTATTCCCCCGACTGCCTCAGAAATAGCAAAGAGTGTCGGAAGGGACTGTGCACTTGGATGAACCAATGCTCCATCGTGAGCCTCTTCATAATCAAGGGCATGCGCCATTGACCCATTTGCAAATGCTGCCAGAGGTGGTGAGGTTTTTATACCAAACCCCACCACTGTGCAATCCCCTTTACCCCACTCTCCTGCCAGTTTTGCAAATTCTTTGCACCCCTCTCCTAGGGTGCTCCCTGCCAACATCACACCTAGAGTATCAAGCAGACTTTTTTTGGCGATCTCTACCACTCTTTGTGGGATCATTGAATAATCAGTGTTGACAATAAAGTTGGCAAGAGTTAGGTCAACATTTTCAGTCATACCAGTACGACCTCATCTCCGATAACTGTAAATTTAGTATCAATGTCCTGTGACTGCGTGATCTCTTTCAGATATCTCACCACCTCTTTGAACCGTTTGTCTCCACTCTTCAAAATTTCAGGCATCGCCGTTTTTCTGTCTATATGTACTGGCAAAAATGAAACTTTCTTAATTGACCTGTCGGAAATTTCACATTTTGCAATTATGGTTTTTTCTGTATCCGGGGGTAAGTTGTAAAGACATTCTGGATCTGGTATCCACTTTGGATTAAGTTTCTGTATCTCTTTGAAGCCCTTTTCCTGTAACATCTCTTTGGTGAAGGGTAGGTCTGCGGCAAAATTGCAAAGACTGTAGAAGATTACTTTGCCTTTATAAACTTCTATTGGTTTGAGAATATGCGCATGATGCCCCAATATCAAGTCTGCTCCTGAATCAATTGCGACGTGCGCGACCTCTCTTTGATAGTCTGCTATGATTGCTGGAATAAAGTGTATCCCCCAATGTAACGAGAGTATCACTATATCTGCCTTAGATTTTGCATTTTTTATGTCGCTTATCATTGCCTGTAAATCTTGCCTATGAGGAAATGTATGAATGCGACATGGTGTGCCGGGCTGGTCATGCTCAATCTGCTCATACAAGGTAAAAGCTCTAAGTGGAGCGCATCCAGGTCTGCTATCCGTTGCCCAATAACCCATGGGCAAAATTGTATTGTATGCCAGAAATGCTATTTTGACCCCTTTACATTCTACAAAAACTGGTTTTCTTGCCTCTTCCAAATTTTTGCCTACCCCTACTACTTTCAGACCTGCCATTTCTAGCGCATTTATAGTATCAAAGAAAGTTTCAAGACCCCAGTCCATGCAATGATTACTTGCAAAAGAAACTACATCAAAACCCGCCCTTTTGAGTTCATAGGCCGTTTCCGTTCGGGCATAATCTGCGCGTCTTGCCTGGGGTAAACTGGAAGGAGATTTGTCAGAGAGGGGGATCTCAAGTTGGCAGAATGTTACATCCGCTTCGTTCAACGTGTCAGATACTTTTGCGAAAATCGACTCTTTACCTCTAATACTTCGAACTAAGTTTTCCCATTTAGGCGAATATGTCATTACTGCAATGTCTCCGACTCCAAGCAACACGACATCTTTTTCATTCATGACAAACACCTCCCGTAAGTACATTAATATTGTATTTCTGCGTCATCTCTTCTGCCTGTTAAATCTTGCAATTTTTCATTAGTTTTCCTCTTCTTAATATGTAATCATTTTATTATATATAGTTTATTAATTAAAATATATTATAAATTAATAAACTTTTAACATTTTATGTTATAACATGATTTGAAATCTTATCTTATCCCGTCTGGAACATCGAACAATAAACATATATAATGTATATTTTTAATTAAAGCTCATAAACATTAATTTTTTAATACCGATATAATATAACATCTAATAACAGAAATTATACTACATTTTACATAAAATAATATAAAATATTAATAAAATATTTATACAGATTTTTCTAACTACAAAAAAGGTGCAAAAATATGAATTCTGAGTTAGTTACGCTGGCAATCGCTGCAATGGTCATCACAGGCATCTTCACTCTGATACTACCGCTCTACATAACTAGAAAATTCAAAGGTTCCGAGAACTGGCTAGTGGCAGGGCGATCCTTAAGTTTAGGGGTCGCCACATTATTGGCATTTGGAACTGCTTTTGGTGGCGGCGCCCTTGTAGCGCGAGTAGGGATGGCTTATATATGGGGTCTGGCTGCAATAACTTACAATTTGTGCCAATTCATTGGTTTAACTCTTCTTTCGATGGCGGCGCCTTGGATGCGGCGACACGGTTTTACAGCAATGGGTGATATTTTCAGACAAATCTATGGACAGAACAAAGCATTAACCTCTCTGGTTGCGCTTATGGCAATAATCCCGCCTTTGGGTGGCATAGGCTCGGGTCTTATCTCCTTTGCAAATCTTACCACGCCCTATACTGGGGTGGATGTGAAGATACTAATCATTATTTTTGCTATTCTAACAGCGCTTTATGTAATTCCGGCAGGGCTTAGAACTGTGGCATGGGCTAACGTCCTAATGAGCCTCTTTATTATACCGGTGGCGTTCACCGTAGCAATTTACGCCTTGGGCGTTGCGGGTGGGTTCGGTAGCATCGTGTCAAATGTTCCATCAAGCATCATTGCTATCCCTGACGGTTTGGTAAATGTAGGGTGGGTCGCTGTAATGGGTTGGTTTGCTTCGGTCGGTCTCGGGACTTTGACTAACCAAGCTTTCATGCAAAATGTCTTCGCAGCAAAAGATCTTAAAGTTGCTAGGAGAAGCACATTCTTAACGGCAATCCTACACCTCTTGGTCGGATGCACTTACGCCGTCATAGTTGGGCTCGCAATAAGGGCCATTAATCCCGCAGGCTTCACTGTGAAAACAAGAGAGCAATCCTTAGGCTGGTTTATAACCACTCAAGTTCCTCCATGGCTGTTTGCTCTATTCATTGCACTTGAATTCACTGTAATAATGAGCACTTTGATAGGATCTCTGCAACCACTGGTCTCAATTCTTGTAAAGAACATTTATGTTGATGTAGTCAACCCTAAGGCTACTGACAACAAGATCGTCAATGCCACCCGCATACTTACGGTTGTTATGGTTTTCTTCATAGCAGGTTTAGCAACTCAGTTACCCGTTGCAATGGACTTTGTATTAACGGCGTTCGGATTTGCATCGGCCGCATTGCTTGTTCCAATTTATCTGGGCGCGGCACTACATACTAAAGGATTCAAGTTAAACCCTTCAGTTGGAGTTTCTGCAATACTCGCCGGTTTCGTTGTTGCATGGATTGGGTATGTGGTAGGAATTGATAAAATAACATCAGTCTCATATACATACTATGGCATTTTAGCATCCCTAATAGTTTTACTTATCGGTGCTTTCTTAGTTAAAAGTAAAGCCCAAAAGCCGACTGTTGAAACAACCGTACAGACGTCTACCAATTAACTTTTTTTATTTTTTTTTATCTAAATAACCGAGTTTAAACCAATATTGGGGCAATACCGTTTATTAAAGCGAATGGCATTGAAGTTCATCTTAGATTATCTTAAGAAAACTAGTGCTATTTTTTAAATAGCGCCCCCTCAGGTACGGTTTTATACTAGAGGATTTCGAAAAACTTAACCTTTGCTGATGCCCCTTCGCTCTCTCTCCCTTTTTGAGGAGTCCCTATGCTAGGCATCGTTATTTTCCATCTTCTCTTCACTTTACTTTGTTTTCCCTTTTTCCATCATTTTCTACCTTCTTCGAGATCCTACGCTTGTACCTGCCTTAGCAACGTGAGCATCTGCATGAGGTTGAAGCAGATGTAGGAGAACGTCATCTTCACCTTCACCCTAGGTAAGGTCGTGACCATAACGTGCCCTGCCCTGAAGGACCTCTTGAGCACCGCAAATACCTTCTCGATTGGCGCCCGCCTCCTTGATATCCGCAGGTTGCGCAACCTGTCGAAGACAGAGATGGGACCCGCCCTGATCCCGCGCTGCATCGTGGCGTCGTACCCCTTTGCCGCAACGCCGAAGTATCCCCTGTCCCTGTACACGACCTCTCCCCTCTCGGAGAGGTCCACCTGTGAGTCGTGCACAGAGGCTGTTGTTGCCTTGAAAGCCCTTATCAGCCCGTACTTGAGATCAGCCTTCAGGTGCAGCTTGTATCCGAAGTATGAATGTCTGCCCTTCTTTGTCCAAGAACCGTCCCTTGACATCCTCGTCTCTGCTGTGCTCCTTTGGCTGGAATAATCCGAGACTCCTGGATCTGCGGTTATGAATGTGGCGTCCTGTGCAGCCCTACCGACCCCCTCCTCTCGTAGCCTTTTCCTCTCCATCTGCCTCTGTAGCTCACTTCACACCTTGTCACACTTCCCGTCCCTTATCAACCTCTCCCTGAATAGCCAGACCGTAATGTGGTGTAGTCCAATATCCTAGGAAGCCTAGGAAGTGCTGGAAGATCATGTCCTTGGCTACCTAGTGCTCCAGCTCAGGATCCGAGAGACCGTGCCACTGCTGTAACACTAAGAGCTTCAGCATCACGATTGGATCGATGTTTGGTCTACCTCCTCTCTCTGTGAGGTTTTTGTAGGATGAGGCTATTATGGTCCGGAAACTCCTCCCAGTCTATCAGGGATGCTACCTTCGCCAATCTGTCGTTGTCCTTCAGGAACCTCTTGTAGTATTCGTTGAGGATGTAAAACTCGAAAGAGGGCATGAGGATAACTGTTGTGCCCATGATCTTTGAGCAATGCGCTCCTTTTGGAAAAGGTTATAGACAGGTTTTCGAAAATCAAATATATTCCATTATGGTGATGGAAATATGAAAGGAGTAATACCAATAGTCTCCGCATTGCTCCTCATCATTATCTCTATAATGGGCAGCACGGTCACTTACGTCTTTATTAATGACATGGTCGGGGAGACCACGGCGACCTCAAATATACTGCCAATAATGACTGTGGAGGCGGTGAAAACTAGAAATTATGATGTTTCGAGCGTCTATTTGCGAAATGTTGGTACTGTTGTCATAACAGTCGACTCCCTGTACATGCTCTCGTCAGAAGGATTTGTGGTCAGCAAATATTCTCTCCCCTCTCCTCTGACATTACTTCCGGGCCAGCTCACCGAGATATCTCTGGCACCTTGGTCGCTGATGGCTCCTAAGAATGCGAATTATTATCTAAAAGTTACAACCAAGGAGGGCGGGATAGGAATATCTGGCACTTTTTCGCTCAAAAAGCTCTACCTTGGTGAATGGAATGAGTACCCTGCAAATCCAGTTTTTGATCCCACGCCGAAGGCTTACTACCCATCCGTGGTTTACGATGCGAATGGGTTCAGCGGGCACGGGGATTCGGCAATTTACAAGATGTGGTTCGGCTCAGACTCTGGAGTGGGTTACGCCTATTCGAATGATGGGATAAGTTGGACTGAGGGTGCAAACCCCGTATCCGGTCTAACGAATGCACACCACCCAGTTGTGAAGTATTTCTCTGGCGGTTTTCCCGGCAAAAACAGCGGAAGCAACCCAAACGGCGCCACAATGTACTACAGGATATGGTACTGGGACACTGCTAAGCTTTACACAGTAGAGGCCATCAGGTACGCCGAGTCGCCAGACGGGATAAACTGGTACAACGACCAGCCCCTCCAGAACGGCGCAGTACCTATAGTTACTGGCACATGGCCGGATTGGAACCGTGGTTCTTACGGTCCGTGCGACGTCCTGTATAACCCAACAGCCTCTAACAGTGGCACAGACTGGACGTTCATGATGTACTACGATGGCACTACAGGCGGCGACGAAGCCATTGGTCTCGCCTTCTCGTCGGATGGAGTGACATGGACTGGTTACGACAGGAATATCGACGGAAGGGCTGATCCCGTCCTTTCAGGCAGCGGCTCTGGTTGGGACAAGAACTACGTCTCTCGCTGCACGGTTCTTAAGGTTGGCAACAGCTACCATATGTGGTACAGTGGTGGCGATGGCAGTATGGATCAGGGAATAGGTTACGCCACTTCCAACGATGGGTTTACATGGACCAAGGATCCGAACAACCCCATATTTCATATAAGTGATTGCGTTTCGTGGAGAAGCGGAAGGAGCTATTGTCCTTCAGTCATGGAGGTAAACGGTACATTCAAAATGTGGTTCGCTGGCAGAGCTGGAAGTAACTACGCAATTGGTTATGCTACTGCTAAGTAGATCCCCGCGTTTGTGGTCCTGCGCCTCGTCCACTTGGTATTACTGGGCAAAGGGGATGCCGCACATTCAATTTATTCAATTCTATCTTATGATAATAGCAAGAAAAAATGGAAAGCCAGTATACGAAAATTTGGGATTTCAAAAAACCAGACGTAGAATGGATTCCTAAGGTTTTAATTGGCGAGTTCCACCAATTAGAAGAAGAAGCAGATTATAACTTGCTATTGCCGCCCCGTTATAGCAATAAACATCGAGGACATCAAGGACCCCAGGTGAGGGATCAGGACCGTCATCATGGGCGGGCATGCGAGCAGGACCCCGAGAGCTATCAGAGTCTTCATGAGTCCCGATATAGACGCACTGGTGAGCACGTCGTACCCGAAGGCGAAGAAGAAAGAGACAATTATCGAGGCCAGTACCCCGCCCACGATTACCTGTATGAAAAGGTCAGCCACCCTGTCGACGTACGGCATGAGCCTTATGACCAGCAGGACTGGCATGAGGGCGAAGGCTGCGCCTATGAAGAAGGTGCGCAGGACCCCCATTATGGCTATGCTCACGTACGTGATCATGGTGAATATGAAGAGGAAGAGGTTCATCATCATCCCGGCCAGGGCGCCCCAGTCGTCTACAACCCACTGGTCCGCCCCAACGTGAATATCAGCATCATAGGGACGAGCGGCTCGGGAAAGTCCTTCACATCCAAGATCTTCCTGAACAGGCTCATCGCCAGGGACCCAGAGATACCGTTCTACGTCATCGACCCGGAGGGGGAGTACACACCCCTCGTGGAGTGGCTCGGCGGGCAGGTCATCCACGTGAAGAACTTCGAGGGGAAGGGGCTGGGCCTCGACCCCCTCTTGTTGTTCGAGAAGGGGGAGGCAGCGGACGCGGTCTGCGACATAGCCGGCCTGACGGAGAGGAAGGACATATCCAGAGTCCGCGACCTCGTTATGTCCTCGCGGTCGCTGGAGGAGCTGTACCAGAAGCTCCCCCAGGACCTGGCGGAGAAGTTCTCCTCCATGAGGGGAGGGCCGGAGTCGTTCATATTCCAGGGGGAGCCCCTCTCCTTCACGCCGAGGATGTCCTTCGACATGAGGGGGATAGAGTCCAGGCTGGTGAAGCAGCTGGTCTCCCTGCTCATCTTCGGCAAGATATGGCAGATAGTCTCCAAGCCCGACGTCTTCGGCATAACGAGGGCGACGCCGAGGCTGGTGCTGGTGGACGAGGCGTGGCTATACATGGGGATACCGTCGGCTGCCACGTTCCTGGAGAAGGTAGCCAGGATCGGGAGGAAGAGGAACTGCATCCTGATCATAAACACCCAGAGGCCTGCGGACATGATAGGCGATCCGAGGGCTGGAGGGCTGAGCGCGGCGACAACGGCGGCAGCCGGAAGGACAATCCTGGAGAACTCGGCGACGAAGATCCTGATGAGGCAGGACGAGGCGAACAGGAGGATAGTCGGCGAGGCCTTCGGCCTCAGCGAGCAGGAGATGGACACCGTTGTTGACCTGCCGCAGGGCGAGGGGATACTCATCACAGAGACGACCCACGCCCACGTCCAGTTCATGGCATCTTCGCAGGAGGAGTACCAGCTCTTCACGACGAAGCCCTCGGAGCTGGCGTGATAATGGAGGTAAAAGTCTATATGCCTGGAGTCATTATTATCGCTTGGTGGTCGCGATGCATGAGTTTGACGTTGTGATCTTTGAGGATGAAAGTGGCGGTTACGTGGCTTTCGTTCCGGCTTTGCCCGGCTGCCACACGCAAGGGGACACGCTGCAGGAACTCATGGACAACGTGCGCGAAGCCGTGGAACTTTACCTGGAGACTTTGACCGAGGAGGAAAGAAGAGAGCTCCTCCGGCAGCGGGTTGTTGGAATAAAGAAAGTGAAGGCACTTGCCTAAGATCAGACCCTTACCCGCTCGCGATATAATCAGAGTCCTCGAGCGAGCCGGTTTTAAAATTATCCGCCAAAAAGGCTCCCACATCATTATGATGAATGATAAAAGAGTGAGGGCGGTCATTCCAGTGCATCCCAGTAGAGACGTGAAGCCAAGCTTAATCAGAGCCATAATAAAAGAAGCAGGCCTCACAAGAGAAGAGTTCTTCAAACTTCTTAAAGAAACGTGATAGTGATAAGGTTCAAAACCAACTACCCCATCTGCAAATAAAGTCCTTTTGGTGACCTCCATGAGGGAAAATAGCGAATTTATCAAGGACCTCGACTACCTGCTGTCATTCTTCCCCAATACGCCGGCATGCCCGACCTTCCCGAGGGAGATAATGACGGGAAAGACCGGAGGGCAGGATGGACTGAAGAAGCCGCCAACGCTCCGAACGAGAACGTGTATACAAAAATACATTTTTGAGGAAACGGTATTAACCATTTATATGTTACAGCGGGTTAAGCTCCCCAATTCAGAAAGGGTGCCAAGTTCTCTTGCAAAACGTTGATAACGGATAAGATTAATATTCCTAGACCGCACTAACTCCTAAAGAGGATACTCAGATGTCCTTCAATAAGCTCAAGGTTTTGGGTTTCTCTGATTTGGAGATAAAGATGTATGAATATTTGATCAAGAAAGGGAGTTGTAAGAAAGAGGATTTGATGAGAGATCTTGAGTTAAATGAGGAGGGCTTGAATGAGCACCTCTCTAAGATGTCATCGCTAGGCGCAATAGAGATCGTTGATGATTTGGTTTCACCTTCACCACCGAGGTCATTCCTGCAAAAATATTTGAGGTTGAAGGAGGTTGAGCTAGGTCTTCAGCTAGCTGAGCTGAGGAAGGTGGTGAACGAACTGCAGATGGCCTTGGAGCCAATATACAGCGAGAGCAGGTACGGAGTCAGGCTGGAGGAGTTGTGGCAGACGATAGACAGCCTATCTAGCATGGAAATGGAGACCACAAGGATGATTTCCCGTGCTAATTCAGAAATATCTATATTGGCGGAGCGGTTCAGCTACTATCCCAAGGTAAGGGAGGAGTTACTTTCAGCCTTAGACAGGAAGGTCAGGGTCAGAGTCCTCCTGCTGGCACTTGACAAGGAGAATGAGGGGAGAGTTGAGGACCTGAAAAGGAACAAGATTGAAGTGAGGTTGGCTAGATGCGATTGGAGGAGTGTAAGGTTTACTCTGGTGGACAAGAGAGAGGCGATATTCCTGATCTGGGCAAAGAAGAGTGGGGAGAACAGGGTTTACTACAGACCAGGCTACTCGAAGAACCCGGGCATGGTGAGTGTTTTCTCAGACTCCTTCGAGTACCTGTGGGACAAGGCGCTACAACTCTGAAGAAAGTGAGGGCCTCACTCGGAACTGCAATAGAACTGGGTTTGATTGAAGGCCTCCAAAAGGAGGCGCCAACCACCGCTTACCTTTTTGTGATCAGTAGGGGCTGCAGGGGGAAGTGTGCATTTTGCCCCCAGTCCACGGGTTTGTCGGAGAATATATCCAGGGTGAGTTGGCCCGAGTTCCCAGTAGAGGACGTATTGAGGGCTCTGGGGGGCAACCGAAGGTTTGAGAGGGTCTGCATACAATGCGCCGACGAGGATGGTTTGGCCCTTCGCATTAGAAACTTTGTAGAGGTTTTGAGGGAAAGTGGGAGCATGCCGATTTCAGTCTCTATGCCCCCGGCCTCTTCCGAGGATTTGCGCATGCTGAAGGGTGCAGGTGTGGATGTATTGACGATCCCGCTGGACTGCGCCGATGAGGAATTATTCCGCAGAATCAAGGGGAGAGACTGGAGGGGCCACTGGAGGGCTCTTGAGAGGGCTCTGGAGGTTTTCGGACCTAAAAGGGTCGGGACGCACATCATAGTAGGTCTAGGGGAGAAGGAGAGAGATGTTGTTAATGTGGTTTCAAAATGCCACAGAGTCGGAATAGTGCCCTCGCTCTTCGCTTTCACGCCAATAAAGGGGACGCCCCTCGAAGGCAGACCGCAGCCTGATTTGGGGTCCTACAGGAGGCTGCAGTTGGCCAGGGAGCTGATAGCGACCGGTAGGGCGACTGAAAAGGACTTCTTGTATGATGGTCTCGGGAGGATAAACAAGATCAAAGTTAGCAGAGATGCGGTAGAGGAAATTGTGGAGAAGGGGGAAGCCTTCATGACCAGGGGCTGCCCAGGTTGCAATAGGCCCTATTTCAATGAGAAGGTTACAGGACCAGTCTACAACTACCCCCGCAGACTAGATAGGAAGGAAGTTGAAGAAATCAGGAGGGAGTTGCTTGGAGGGATTGAGGGTCTTAAGGTTTGAGGTGCACGATCCCTTCTACAACATGGCTCTGGATGAGGCTATCGCGCAGTCTGTTGGAGAAGGGGGGAGTCCGCCGACGCTCAGGCTCTATGGGTGGTCACCGAGAGCGGTCTCCTTGGGGTATTTCCAGGAGGTCCGAGAGGAGGTCGATTTAGACTTTTGCAGGGAGAGGGGAATAGAGGTCGTCAGGAGGATAACAGGCGGAGGAGCGGTCCTCCACACTGAGGGAGAGTTGACATACAGCTTTGTGGTGAAGGACGACGGTTCTCTTGTTCCCAGCGACATTGAAGAGAGCTATAGGAGGATATGTGCACCCATAGTGGCATGCATCAGGAGGCTGGGGGGCGACGCGTTCTTCAGACCAATAAATGACATTGAAGTTGGGGGGAAGAAGGTTTCGGGAAATGCTCAGACAAGGAGGTTCGGTGTGGTTCTCCAGCACGGCACCTTGTTGCTCTCCATGGATTATTCGTTGCTCGGAGCATTAAGACCAAGGGTTGAAAAGTTGAAGGACAAGGGGGTTTCAGAGGTCGGCGGGAGGGTCACAACGCTGAGGGAGGCACTGAAGTTTGAGCCGGATAGAGAGGCGGTAGCTGAAATCTTAGCGGAGGAGTTCGGGAAGGCGTTTCAACTTGAGGTGGGATACGGAAATATCACTGACAGGGAGAGGGCTCTTGTGATGGATCTTGTGAGAAAGTACAGGTCAAGGGATTGGACTTTCAGGAGGTAGGCTTGTGGAGATAATCGGGGTAAAGAAGGTGAAAGGGGGAAAACTCCTCAAAGTGCTTGTTATAGAGGAGGGGGGCACTATAAAGGAGGCAAAAATCTCCGGGGATTTCTTTGTGCACCCGGAAGAGGCGATCGACGAGATTGAGGGGTGCTTGAAAGGGGCAGATATAAGCAGAGTGAGGGAAGTTTTGAGGGATTTCGCCAAGAGGAGGACGGTCAGGACTGTCGGTTTTACTCTTGAGGACATCGCAGAGATCATCGAGGGGCGGGGCGGGCGTGCTCAGCTATAGACCAAAGCCTGCCGTGTATAGCGTTTCAATTACCGGTCACCGGTGTGACCTGGGGTGCCAACACTGCAGAGGGAGGTATCTGAGGGGTATGGAGGCGGCGGAAGATCCAAAGAGCCTCATTAGAGCCTTCCTGAAAGCAGAGGAAAAGGGTGCAAAGATGATCTTGATCAGTGGAGGGTTTGACAGGCTGGGAAGGCTTCCGGTCATGGACTTTCTAGGTGCCATAAGTCAAGGCAAGAGTATGACCGGATTGGTTGTGGAGGTCCACTCAGGATTGAATAGGGAAGTAGATAAATTGGGGGATGCTGGGGTGGACGCCTTACTACTGGACGTTGTAGGAGAGCAGGAGACTATTGACAGGTACGTCGGGGGGCATTGGTGTACCGAAGATTATGTGGAAGTCTTGCGTGAGGCAAAGAAGTTCATCCCTTTGGTGGCAGCGCACATCCTGGTGGGGGTTGACAGGGGAGAGGTAAGGGGGGAGTTCGAGGCTGTAGACATGGTGGCAGAGGCCAAGGCTGATGCCCTCTCAATACTGACCCCTATGGACGCAAGGTCGCCCGAGCTTGACGAAATTGCAAAGGTAATGGACTACGCCAGGGGGAGGTTCGGGGATCACCTGACATTGGGGTGCATGCGGACTAGGGGGAAAGATAGACCGGAGATAGAGAAGCTCGCTGTAGATCTGGGCTTCGACGGCATAGCAAACCCACTCCAAAGGACTTTGAGGTACGCGGAATCCATTGGAGTGCGGGTGATCGAGGTCGATGGTTGTTGCGTCTTCACTCAAGACGGAATTCCCAAGAACACCAAAGGTCGTCTGGGTGCTCGTCAGGCGGGCACAGAAGGCACCTTACCTTGAACCTTGGGTTTATAACTTTGGCGAAGGCTGAGAGGTGGGCCAGACCGACAGGCTTGCACGGGAATAGCCCTCTGCCACTCCTCAGCCTTGCGGTCTGCGGTCTGCAGTTCCTGATGTTCAGCACCACTCTGTCGCCTCTGGTTTCCACCGAGACAGCAGAAACGGGCGCGATTGATGTGAAGTGAAGTGCCCTCGCGAGATCCTCCAGAGTCCCGTCGCTTATCTTTAGAAATTTCTTGATGCGCCTCGCCTCGGAGACGCCAAACTGCTCCCAAGCCTCCCTATCGATCTCCACAGCTACACTTTGCCCGTACCTATTTTCTATGGAGAGAAACCAGTAGCCGTCCAGTGTGAGGAGGTTCTTGGACATCACCTCAACCAGGTCCAACAACTCCTCCCTGGTAAGCGAGTCGAGAACTTTGTTCATAATTTAAGATGGGTTTTGGTGCTATAATACGATTACTGCATGGACTTCCCGCTCACGGTGTTAAGACGCTACTCGCCAGAGGAGGTCAATATAATCGTATATGACCTTAGCCAAGGATTTGTCCGAAATGTATACCGCCAGGTTCTTCCTCTTCTCAGGGGGCTGATCCAGACCCACGACCAGGTGAAAGACGACCTCCCCCTTATCTGACAGTATGACGTTGAATGGTATCACGTTCATGCCAACCTTTATCATCACACTTTGCGAGGAGAGATCTTTGAGCGCATTGAATGCGTCTTGGCTCGCCAGGATTTTTACAGACTTAGATCTCTTTTGATCAAGGTTAGAAAGCATGTCCAGAAGCCCGGAGTATATGGTCATGTCTAGGTTGCCCATAACGATGCAGAGCTCCTTCTTGAAGGACTGCGCCAACGTCCGTATGCGGTTTGTTATGCCGGTCACGGACCTCACGAACCATATCTCGGAGCCCTCCACGGAGCGGGCATCGTAAATTGACTGAAGATCGTTCAGAAAGACCTCCTCTATCCTGCCAAGGCGGTTTTGGTGTTCCATCCTTATGACGTTTATGACCTCCGACGGCGGCTTTGCCTTGAACCTCATGGGACGGCCTTGTCCCATCTCGACCCACCCTTTCAGCTCGAGAGCCTCCAGGACATCGTATACGCGCGTGTGGGGCACTCCGGAAGATTCGCTGATCTCTTTAGCGCTTGATGGACCGTCAAGTACGAGCTTCAGATAGACGAGTGCCTCATAGTCGGTCAGACCAGCCTCCTTCAGGCGCTCAAAGGCACTCATTGACTTTAGAGCCCTCGCAGACATCTTCTGACCCTTATTAACTACTAATAGTGAATAAAATTAATATTTGTTTTGTCAGATGTTAGACTTATGGAGTATGCCATCGAGATCTCGGGGCTCACCAAGAAGTTCGGGGATTTCGTGGCAGTGGACAACCTTGACCTCAGGGTGAGGGTGGGAGAGATCTTCGGTTTTCTTGGACCAAACGGGGCAGGCAAGACCACAACAATCAGGATGATGTGCGGGTTGATGAGGCAGAGCAAGGGGACTATAAGGATCTACGGGTACAGCATCCCTGAAGAGAGGAGCGAACTGATCAAAATCACTGGTTATATGGCACAGAGGTTCAGCCTTTACGAGGACCTGAGTGTCTATGAGAACATGGAGTTCTTCGGCAAACTCTACGGGCTCAACGGAGAAAACCTACATAGCAGGATACGCGAACTCCTGGAGTTCCTGGACTTAAAGGATGTCAAGGACAGACTTGCTGGGAGGCTCAGCGGCGGCATGAAGCAGCGGCTGGCTCTGGGCGTGGCGCTCATCCACAGACCGAAGTTACTGGTGCTGGATGAGCCAACGGCGGGAGTTGACCCTCCAATAAGGAGGGCTTTCTGGGAATATCTCAGGGGGCTGAACAAGGAAGGGACTACAATACTGGTAACCACCCACTATATGGATGAGGCGGAGAACTGCGACAGGATAGGTCTTATGAACAGGGGGAGGCTTGTAGCGGAGGGCACCCCAAAGGAGCTTAAGAGGAGGGTATTCGGGGGAGACCTTGTCCAGGTTGTCTTGGAGGGGCATATTCAGGGGGGTGTGATTAAAGATTTTTTGAATGTGAAGGATTTGAAGTACGTAGATGGAGAAACTGTCTTAAGGATCATCCTGAAGGATGCCTCGAAAGAACTCCCATCCATGCTGAGGAGGCTAGACAGCATGGGGTTAAAGGTACAATCGGCAGAGCCCATCAACGTCACTCTCGAGGAGGTTTTCATCGAACTAGTGACCAAGTTTGAGGCAGCGGTTTGAGGTGAGGACTGTGAGGATCACTGCTGTCGTCGTCAAGGAGCTCATCCAGCTGAAGAGAGATCCCAGGTCACTCGTCATGATAGCGATGATTCCGTTGATCGTCATGTTGCTCTTCGGTGTGGGATATGGTGGCGGGATGGGAAAGATCAGTATTGCAGTGGTGAACCTCGACAAAGGAAGCCTTAGCTGGACGGTGATCGACTCGATAATGAAGACCCCAAGCGTTTACGTAAAGGCTTATGCCAACAGCATTGAGGAGGGAAGGGAGCTCGTGAAGGACGGCACTGTATCGGCAACGGTCGTAATACCAGAGGGGTTCACCCAAGAGCTGATGAGGGGGACCTCAACCCAAGTTTTGGTTATAGTTGACGAGAGCATAACTACCATCTCAAGCACCATAAGGAACGCGATGCTGGCGGTGACTTACAAATTCCAGCAGGAGCTTGTCAGAAGCGTTCAGGGGTCCTCTGTGGAGCTCATTTATAGCTCCGTTTATGGTCCAAAAGTCACCAACCTGGAGGCTTTCACGCCGCTCGTCATTGGCATCGTGCTTCAGCTTGTTCCGACGAGCCTGATCTCCATAGCAATCTGCAAAGAGAAGGAGCGGGGAACATTTGAGCAGCTGATAATGTCTCCAATAAGCAGGTATGACATAATATTTGGGAAGTTACTCGCATTTTTCATAGCCACTATAGCCGATATGCTAATCACACTGATGGTTGCTGTTTGGATCTTTGACGTATCCGTGAGGGGCCCATTGATAGATGCGATGGTGGTCTCTACCCTATTTCTGCTCGGATCGTTGGGGCTAGGGATGCTGATATCGGTCTTGTCCAAGAACCAGCTTCAAGCCAACCAAGCCGCCATATTCATATTCATACCAGCTCTGCTATTCAGTGGTGCTTTCATGCCCATCGACATGCTCTCTCCCAGTGCGAGGATACTGGCAAACCTTACCCCCATGTACTACTTTGTTTCAGCCTTTAGGGAGATTATGATAAAGGGGTTCGGGTTGTGGCAGATAACGTGGCAGGTGTTTGCACTGTCAGTTTACATGGCACTGATGATGGTGACCGCGCCATTAGTGTTGAGGTTGAGGGTTGATTGATTATGGTTGTTTCTAGGAGGGAGCCCAGAATGTTGCGGTTCGGGTGTGCTGGAATTGTTATTTTAGTTTCATTAGTAATTCTAAGCTCAGCATCAACGGGAGTCTTTTGCGCTGAGACAAACTTCAAGGTGGAGGATGTGAGTTGGAGGGTATTGAATGTTGGTGTTGGAAATAGCACTTGCATTGTGCAGCTCAGGTATTACGGGAGTGGTCCGTGCTCCAACGTGGAGGGGACTCTAGACGTCTCTCAGTTGAGCAAGAACTACACCAGTGTGTCAGACAAATATTCAGGGACCGTCGAGAATGGAGGGGCAGTTTATTTGGAGTTCGTTTTCGATGTTTCTTCGTCGTCTAAGGCAGGTTGGTACAAAGCCCCATTGACAGTAAATTACATGACGGATGGCAGGGTGATTTGGGAGAAATTCGATTTGGTGTTGACGGTCAATGGGAACCCCGATCTCTCGGTCCGTACTGGCGGCGAGAGGATTCTGAGGGGGTATATCAACGAGGTCCCCATTATAATCAAGAATGACGGTGACGGGCTTGCTAGGAAGGTCAGGGTCACTGTCCAGAGCCAAGATGTTTATTTGACGGTGATCGGTCCAAATGAATTCAGTGCAGACTTCCTTATGCCAAATGAAGAATGGGCAGTGGTCGTGAAAGCATTCGCACAGTTGAGCATTAGGGATGGGAGCAGCATTGCAGTCAATGTTAGGTATGAAGACCAGGAAGGAGCGGCGTATGCGGAGACTACGACCATCGGTCTCAAAGTGGAGGATCCTGACAAACCAAGCATGGTTGTAAGCACAAACACCACAAAGATAAGCCCAGGTGTTACTAACGGAGTACTCCTTTCAATCTTAAATAGCGGGGGCAAGGAGGCGATGGATTTGACCATCAAGCTGACCCCTGCCTCAAACCAGCTGACCTTGGTGGGCAACAACACCTTTTCATTTCAAGAGCTGGGTGTGGGAGAGGCATTGAACCTCCCGATATCGCTGTACCTGGAGCCACAGACCTACGGAAGCCTCCCAGTATATGTTGTGATCGATTACAAAGACGACAGGAACAGCACATACCAGGACTCGCTATCAATCGGTTTCCTGAGCGAGGAGGAGCCAGAGCCCAAGGTGGAGGTGCTGACTAAGGGACTACAGCTCCAGCCGAACGCCATAAATTCCATCACCATGATAATCGAGAACAGGGGGGAGAAGGCAGCGAAAGATCTCAGGATCAATCTGTTCTCGCAGACCCCAGAGGTCGCGGTGGTGGTGGGGACCGGAGTGGAACATAGAGACCTTCTGGGACCAAAGGAGACTTGGGAGATACAAAAGGAGGTCTTCGTTCAGCCGAATGTCTACGGCGCGGTGCCACTTTATGTGCAGGTCCAGTATCAGGACGAGTTGCATAACAGGTACTCATTCACCTCGACCATCGGTTTTGAGGTCAAAGGGACGCCCTCCTTGGCAATATCGTCGGTCATATACAACCCGTCCCCAGTCTTCGCAGGGAACAGGGTGGTCAGGGCAAATTGCGTTGTGGTCAACCATGGCAACTACACGGCTCAGGATGTGAGTGTGAAACTTGGAGAAATCGGCGGAGTTGTGAAGCCTTCTTATCCCGGGTCAGACCGTGTTAGGATACCGTTCTTAGCCGTAGGAGGTAGTGTAAGCGCCCAATTTCTGCTTGATATTGATGAGAATGCAAAGCCAGGATACTACGAGATACCTGTGAATATATCAACGAGTACCGAAAACATATCGACGGTGATTCCGCTCACAGTATCGGAGAAGGCAAAGATTCTTGTCGACAAGATATATTTCGATAGAGAGGTCACTCCAGGGGCGAGGAATGTAAAGCTATTCGTCGAGACGCTGAACGTTGGTAACGTCACAGCAGAGGAGGTCAGAGTCTCAGTTATATCTGGATACATCACCGGATCCACTACGCAGCTCCTGGGCAGCATGGCGAGCGGGACTAGGAGAGTGGTCGTGATGGAGGTTGATGTGGACGACAAGGTAAGTCCAGGCGAGCTTCCTGTAGACGTGGAGGTCTCTTGGAGCCAAGATGGGAGAAGCATGTCTGAGACCTCCACCAAGAGTCTGACAATTGGCGAGCCTGGGAAGGGCGAGATCTGGGTCGTGATGGGAGTTCTAGCGGTTCTGGTGGCAATGATCGCCATTTTCAGGAAGAGGGTATCGGAGGTCTGCAAGTCATTTTTGTACAAGTTGAGAGGGCAGTGAATGAGAAAAGATGAATGAGAAACTAAACAAAATAAAAGTAGAAATAAAATGTGATGGAATGCAATGAAATAAAAATTATAAAAAAAAGATAAAAAGAGGTTACTGGATGTGGAAAGTTATCGAGACGCTTGCAGAGACGCTCACCGCGCCTGGCAGAATTGTTGTAGAGGATGCCACTGCCAAATCGTAACTGCGGTATATTGGAACAGGAGAGGAGTAGGACTCTGAGACGCTTTGTACGCCAACAACCTTCACGCCCAAGGCCTTTGCGATGGTATCAGCCTTTGTCTGGGCATCTTTTACAGCCGTTTCCAGAGCGAGAGTCCTCAGGGCTGCCAGCTTTGCGTCAGAGACTGCGAAGTAGACTCCATTGACCTGATTCAAACCGCTCTCGACACAAGCATCAATTATTTTTCCTGCCGTCTTCCCAAGATCTGGACCGCTGTAGGTGACCTGCAGAGTGTGTATGACCCTGTACCCAATGAGGACTTGTTCGTTATTTATGTATCTGTACTCCGGATTTATGGTGTAGCTGAGCGTCTGGATTGAAGACTCGGGTATGCCCAAGCCTTTCAGTGCGCCCAGGGCACGATTTATGTTACTTGCTGCGGTTGCCGTGGCCTTTTGGACATCAGGATCTAAGACGCTAGTCCCCAGAATCACTTTCACAGTGTCTTGTTGCTCGTAGAGCACCGCGTTCCCAACCACGGAGAGGGTGCCAGAAGTCCCATCAAGATCTGCCGCAAGAACCCGCTGTGGGGAGTAAAGTGTGGTCCCTAGTACAAGCAGCGTCAGAGCGACTCCTAAAAGAGCCAAATATTTGAATTTCATGTTGACCACAGAATTAACAAAGAAGACCAGGGCTTATATCCCTAGCAGATGTTCTATTTGTTAGAACGAAAGATCTAAAAAAATATAGATCTAAAAAGCAGAAGAAACCTTTGACGTGATCTGGATAACCGGCGCCTCAACCGCTTAGACGCGGATTCGTGCACGGTTCATCAAGAGCCTCGAAACATACCACAAAGGCAATGATATTGCCGCGATAAGGGACAGGGAGACTAGGAATGACAAAAAGAACTCCAACAGCGAATTAGACTGGAAGATAAAGAGGGGCGGTAAGATAGAGAGGATGAGTGCCGAGGATAAGATAGAGAGCAATAACCGACGAAGAATCGGGCAGAGGGGTGCTATTAGGAGTCCGAAGAGTAAGGAGAAGAGCCAAAGTGGAACAGGTATGAAAAAGCTGTTGATGAAGAAATACATCATAGTCATAGCCATGGCCAGAGTCAAATTCAACGGTAAAGAGGAGGAGAGCTGGCCGAACTTTGGGTACTTTTTCTCGATTGTAATTCCCGTTTTGGGGACCTCTTGATTCAGCCAGGCTTCAGCCTTTGGTGTGATCTCATAGAGGTACCTCTTGTCATCTCTTCTCCTCGAGATGAGGCCGAGCCTCAAAAGGAGAGATAGGTGAGATTCTACCGTGCTCCTGGACCTGTTGACGCTCTCTGCGATTTCATCCCCAGTCATTGGTTTCTGGGAGAGTGCCTCCAATATGGAGTACCTCGTCCTCTCGCTTAGAGCGTCGAGGATCTCCCTCAGTTCCTCCCCTTCCATGCCATATTTTTTGGATAACCTCATTTAAGAGAATTTTCATGTTTCGACCTTTCTAGAAAGATCGAATCGGTCTCCGTCTTAAGAGGGCTTATAATCGACCTAGGGCGAACTCTTTCAGAGGTCTATGCGTCTGAGAAAGATCGTCCTAATATTGGCAATAATACTATTCCCCTGGGTGCTGGTGCCACTCGGATTTTATCACATTTGGAGGAGAGGGATCTTTCAACCCTTGATGAAAAGCTTTGCAGCACCATTCAGAAGATCTCTTGTCAGGACCCAAGGATTAGTTGAAGAGGCTCTAACCCTTAAGTATTATAGGCCCAGCGGTGGCCAGTGTTACGCAGTAATTCCAAGGACGTTTGGAGTCCAGTATGTTTACGGAATTGAAGTAAGAGATCTCCCAGAGAGGTTGACGAGCAACATTGGAGATGTGATCAGGGCGATTCTGGATAATGTTGGGCTAAGAGGGGGGACCACGATCTCATTGGTCACCAAAGACAAAATCGAGAAGGTGAGGGTTCATTCGGTTTCAAAGGCTCTTCCCGGAACCGAGGTTGATGTGGAGAGGGAGGCTAGGGAGGCTGCGTTGAGGATCTTTGATGCCCTGAGGTCAGAGTCTCCGACACTTAAGGTCACCCTGTGCAAGGGTGATGAGGTCACGGAAGGCTTGCCCTTGGGGGTACTTAGATGAGGCGGCAGGCCAGATGAAGTTCTAATAATTGTCCCGCCTGTATCAGCCCTTGGGGGTACTTAGATGAGGCGGCAGGGGCTCAAGACTTTTGGCTTGACCGATGACTCCGAGAATAAGTTAGCGGTGCGTGCTGGTTTAGAGGAGATCGGGAAGGCAGAATTTTCGAAGGTAGTTGTCATAGGGGATGAGAGGGCAAGGGTGAGGATGATGGCGGAGCTCGTTATGAGTGGTTTTGAGGGAGGTCATGTCCCTCTCGTCGTGGACCTGAAGGGCAGGTACTCAGGACTCATTGATTATATCCCCCCAATGAAGGTGTACAAGGTCGGAAAGCACCCAACTTTCAACCCGCTGAGGGAGGCATTCCCAGGGTATTCCAAGGATTTCGCCCTGATCTTTGGGGGCATATACGACCTGAGCCGCGACGAGTGCATATATCTTGCAAAGGCCCTTGAGAGTGCCTACAGGAATGGGGATCACTGTCCAACCTTAGAAGGGATCTTTGAGAGGCTCCTCCAGATGGAGGCAGAAGCCCAGCCGAAGGAAAGTTACAAGATCGAGTGCCTCAAGAATGCCCTCTCAGAGCTTGAGATAGGCCCGGTAGCCCCCGTCTTTAAGGGTAATGACAGGGAGCTCTTCGCGCCAATGATACTCGATCTTGGCGGCCTCATGGTAAAGGAGAGGGTTATGATGATGGCTGCCTCCCTTGCCAGGATCAAGGAGTGCAGAGCAACATTTCTGGTGATCGACGGGCTTGACTGGTCAATGATCTCCGGTTCAGTGTGGTTAAGGGGCATTGTGAGGGACATGATTGAAGACTTGAGCTACAGAGGAATATCAGTGTACATCGGGTCGGACGATCTGACCCACGCCCCAGTCCTGGGGGCGGCATATGTATTCTGCGGACCGATCTGGTATGACGAGGCGAGGTGGATCAGAGGACTGACGGACGGTTTGGATTTAGAGAATTTCAGATACCTTGAGGAGGGCACCGGGCTTGTACTGACCTGGAAGAGCGCCCCATTTTACCTGAGGTTCAGAGGCCCAGAATTCAGAGTTGTTGGCGACGAGGAGATCGAGGCGCACATGAAGGCCTTGGGAGAGGAGGTTTCGCATCTGGACTCTGCTGGGGGTAAAAGTGCAGGGGTACTAGAGAGGCTATTCAGGGACAGGGCGTCTCTCTTCTACGCGAAGGAGTTCTTGAGGCTAGTTGGAGAAGGCAGGGTGCCTGTGGAGGCGGTGAGATCTCAAAGGAACGCAACTTTGAGAAATGTGGTCAGGATGTTGAAGAGGTACTTCATAGTGGTGGAGTACGTGGATGGAACAGGAACGAAGTGGTACAGGCTCACCAAGGTTGGGGAGAATGCGCTACGCGAGGTGGAGGGCGGGGAGGCTTGAGGGTGAAACATGTGACGGACAGGGCGATATTCTGGAGCCTAGGACGGGGCGAGGGGGACGAGGTAATAGGGGTGGAGGTGAGCCTGGAGGGAGAGGGCAGGGTCTCCAGAAAGATAGTTTCTAGGGGTAAGTACGGCAAGGAGAGGACGGTCTTCCTGGAGAGGTACTCTGCGGATGAGTACCTAGGGATATTAAGGTCTGAGTCTGCTCTCCTCTCCTCTTCCAAGGGCGAGGACCGCGATGTTATGACTTTGATAGTAGAGGCAATAGAGCTCCTCAGGAGGGCGTCCGAGAAGATATGAATGGTTTGGTGTGGCAATATGGATGGTGTTGGTGATGAGCTAGACCTGGAGGACCTTGCAGGGATAGGATCCTCAACGGCAGAGAAGCTCAGGAGGGCAGGCATCAGCTCTGTGAAGGAGCTCGCCGCGATCTCGGTCAGAGAGCTCCTGGAAATGAGCGAGTTGGGCGAGGGGAAAGCGGAGGAGGCGACGAAGAGTGCCAGGGAGTTGTGTCTCCCAAAGGTGTTGAGCGCAAAGGAATTTTTGGAGAGGAGGAGAAAGATGCCGAGATTGACCACAGGCTCGAAAAATATCGACAGGTTGCTAGGGGGAGGGCTCGAACCTGGAGTAACCGAGCTCATAGGCGCATTCGGGACCGGGAAGACACAGCTCTGCCTCCAGCTCTGCGTGACTGTGCAGCTCACGGAGAATAGGGGAGGGCTGAACGGCGCTGCCTTTTACATTGACACGGAGGACACCCTCAAACCCGAGAGGATTCTGCAGATAGCAAAGCGCTTTGGAATTGAGGACGAACAGATACTGGAGGGCGTTTACTGCTTCAGGGCCATAAACTCGGACCACCAGTTTGAGGGGCTCAGAGAGGCGGCCCGGTACATTAAGGAAAAATCTGTAAAGCTGTTGATCGTGGACTCGCTGACCTCCCACTTCAGGAGTGAGTACCCGGGCAGGGAAAATCTTGTCTTAAGGCAACAAAGGCTGAACAACTTTATGCACGGGCTCCAGAGGCTGGTCTCTCTCTACGACCTCATAGTTGTTGCTACAAACCAGGTCGTGGACGTCCCAGAGGTCATACCTGGCGCGAGGCCTGCAAGACCTGCTGGAGGCAACATAGTCGCGCACGGTAGTACATTCAGGCTGTGGCTTGAGAGGAGCAAGGGCATGACTAGGTTGACCTGCATAGACTCGCCGAAGCATGCGAGAGATACGACTTACGTCACCCTGACGGAGGGAGGGGTTGAGGATGCCGAGGAGGAGGTTTAGGGCGATTCTAGCCGCCAATCGCCCTCCTTTCTTGACTTCAGAACCTCCTCCAGCATAACCCTGCGCTCAATTCCAGCCACAATCTTTCGGGTCCACACAACAACATCGGGGTTAACGCTCAGGCTGTCTATCCCCTGCCTTACCAGGAACTCTGAGAGCTCAGGGTAGACGCTCGGACCTTGCCCGCATATGCTGACCGTCACGCCGTTCTTGTGGGCCACTTTTATCAGGTGGGATATCGCCCTTAGGACCGCCGGGTCCCTCTCATCGAAATACCGCGAGTCCTGCGCTGGCAGGATGGGTGAGTCCCTGTCCACTCCGAGAATCAGCTGGGTCAGGTCGTTGCTGCCCACGCTGAAACCGTCACACAGCTTTGAGAACTCGTCTGCCATGAAGATTATTGAAGGTATCTCGGCCATAAGCCAGACCTTGAAGTCCCTGCTCCTCTCAAGACCCTCCTCCTTCATTATGGATAGGCACTTCTCCACCTCCCAAGTGGTTCTGACAAATGGCAGCATGATATAAACGTTCTTGAGCCCCCACTCGTCCCTGACGCGTTTAATTGCCCTGCATTCCAGCCTGAAGCCAGGTTCATAAATGGGCGAGATGTACCTGCTCACGCCCCGCCAGCCGATCATCGGGTTATGCTCCTGCGGCTCGTACTTGTCACCACCCTTCAGCTGCCTGTACTCGTTTGTCTTGAAGTCGCTGAATCGAACCACAACAGGCCTGGGATAGATGTTTCTAGCCACCCATGCTATCCCGCTGGCGAGCTTGTCGATGAAACGTTCCTCCTCGTGCCTCTCTATGAGGTAGAGCGGGTGTTCTCCTATGATGTCAGCTATAATGAACTCTATCCGCATCAGCCCTATTCCGTCAAATGGCAGATCCTTATACTTGTCTATCATCGCCGGCTCTCCCAAGTTCATGTATATCTTGGTTCCAGTGGGCGGATAGATCCCAGACATGTTGATTGCCAGGGGAGCTGCCTCCTTCTTCTCTTCAGCAGCCAAGAGGTCCCCGTCGTAAACGATGCCGTGTGTGGCGTCGACTGTTATGACCTGCCCGGTCTTTATCACGGATGTGGCGTTCACCGTGCCGACGATGCAAGGAATGCCCAGCTCGCGGCTCACTATTGCAGCATGGCAGGTGATGCCGCCGCTGTTGGTTACAATTGCCCGCGCCTTCCTCATGGCAGGAGCCCAGTCTGGCGAGGTCATATGTGTGACTAAGATCTCGCCCGTCTGGAACTGCCCAATGTCCTTGACGTCCACTATGACCCTGGCCTTGCCCGAAACTATGCCGGGGGCGGCCGGCAGACCACGGAGTAGGCGCTTCTTCTCCCCCCTGATAGAGGGACCCTCCTCCTTGGCCTTCTCTTTCTGGGACCATACAGTCTCAGGCCTAGCCTGGACGATGTAGAGGCGGTTATCCTCCCCGTCAAGTGCCCACTCTATGTCCATGGGCATACCGTAGTGGTTCTCGATCTCTATTGCGTACCTTGCCAGCATTATCACTTGGTCCTTGGTTATGCAGGGGGACTCTCTCATGTTCTCCGGGACAGGGATCTCCTTGATGAAGCCGCCACCCCCCTCGGCTGGCGATCTAACAGACATCCTAGATTTCTCTGAGATAGTCTCCTTCATTATGGTTAGGTTCTTTTTGTCGACCACGAATTGGTCTGGTCTAACCCTCCCTTGGACAATGGTCTCCCCCACCCCGAATGTGCCTTCTATTAGGATTACGTCCCTGTTCCCGGTGGCAGGGTCCAAGGTGAAGATGACTCCGGCAGCTTTGCTGTTCACCATCTTTTGGACGCCAACGCTGAGGTAAACCTTGCTGTCCTCAAAGCCCTTTGCCTTCCGGTATGCTATCGCTCTGGTGGTGTAAAGCGAGGAGAAGCATTTCTTAACATACTTTAGAAGCGCATCCTCCCCCTCGACGAAGAGGAAGGTATCCTGCTGCCCCGCGAAGCTGGCGCTTGGGAGGTCCTCTGCGGTGGCGCTGCTCCTGACGGCGACCATCGGGTTTTTCTTCCCGAGCTTCTCGCCGAGCTCCTTGTAGGCGCGAATTATTTCAGATTTGAGCACTTCAGGAAGTTCGACAGATTCGATTAGCTTCCTGATCTCAGACGATGTGGACTCCAACGAGGCGCTGTCCAAGACGTCAACTTTTGAAAGTAGATCGTAGATCTTTGGCGCAAGCTTGTTCTCTTCTATATGTAACTTATAGGCTTCTGCAGTTATGGCAAAGCCAGGTGGCACGGGTATACCAATGGAGATCAATTCCCCGAGGTTTGCGTTCTTGCCACCTACAAGACTAACATCAGTCTTCCTGAGAGACTCGAACGGGATGACGTATTTTGATGACGTCATTTGCAACACCAGACAATCTAGGAATTCTTTTAATGTTATAAAATAATTTTGGTGCATTCATAATGATTTATAATTCGTGATCAATTATGGGCTACTTCGACAATATTTTTAATGAAAAAATGAGGAGCGGAAGGCTTTACTTTGAGCTACCTGAGGATTAAGAAGTCTTTGTAGTCCCCTTTTGGCGTCTCCCATGTTATTTTCAGGTTTTCAACCGAAGCGCCCGGCGGACCTATCCTCACCTCCTCAATGAGCTTTAGGATGGTCCGCTTTTCCCCTTCCACCATAATCTCGACGCTCCCGTTGGTCAAGTTTTGAACGTAACCGACAAGACCAAGTTTCCTAGCGATCCTCAGCGTGAAGTACCTAAAGCCAACCCCCTGTACCACGCCATAGATGGTTATCCGGGCACGAGAGAGCAAGAGAATTTACCCCGACGAGGAATATTTTATAAAGCAGATATATAAAAAAGTTAAGAAGAAAAATGACGGTTATTGAATTGTGGAAAAAATCTGATCAGAATTCCAAGTCTATTTTGCAACTTTAATTTAGTTGATTCAGAAAATGAAATATCTCTTGATTTCCGAGAAGAGAAGGAAATAATGAGACAATTAAAGTAAAAAGAAAGGAAGAAAGCGGAAGAAGGTTGGGGAAAAGAGGAGTAGCTCATGCAGGTATGTTGCCGTGGCGCTTTGGCGGTCTTGGCTGTATCTCGCGCTTGGTTATGAGGGCATCGAGTGCCTTGATCAGCATGGGTCGGGTCTCCTTGGGCAGAATGACGGCGTCGACATATCCGAGGTTGGCCGCCACGTAGGGGTTGGCGAACTTGTTCCTATACTCTGCGACGAGCCTATTGGTTATCTCTTTGACCTCCTCTGGCGTCTTCGCCTTCATCAGCTCGTTCCTGTGGATGATCTCAACTGCACCCTCGGGCCCCATGACCGCTATCTCTGCGGTCGGCCATGCGAAGACCACGTCAGCACCCAGGTGCCTGCTGCACATTGCAATATACCCGCCGCCGTAGGCCTTCCTCATTATCACAGTGAGTTTGGGAACAGTGGCCTCCGAGTACGCGTAAATGACCTTTGCACCGTGCCTGATCACCCCACCGTGCTCCTGCTTTGTCCCAGGAAGGTAACCGGGAACGTCTACAAAAGTCACGAGTGGTATGTTGAAGGCGTCGCAGGTCCTAACGAACCTCGCTATCTTGTCTGAAGAGTCAATGTCTAGGCACCCGGCGTAAACCAAAGGCTGGTTTGCAACAACACCGACCGACCTGCCATTCAATCTGGCAAAGCCGACAACGGCATTCGGTGCAAATTGCGCGTGGACCTCGAAGAATGAGCCTTTGTCAAAGACGTGATTGATCACGTCGTGGACGTCGTATGGCTTCTTCGGATCAGCTGGTACGACTTCGTTCAGCTCCTCGTCCATCCTGTCAGGAGGGTCGGCACACTCGAGGATTGGGGGGTCGTCCATGTTGTTGGACGGGAGGTAGCTTAGAAGCTGCTTTATCTGCTTTATGCAGTCCTCGTCGTTGTCCGCAGCGAAGTGAGCTACCCCGCTCAGTTTCGCATGGGCGTCTGCACCACCCAAGGTCTCAAATGTTACATCTTCGCCAATCGCAGCCTTTACAACCTTAGGACCAGTTATGAACATGTAGCTCGTCTTGCGAACCATGAATATGAAGTCGGCAAGTGCCGGCGAATAGACCGCACCTCCCGCGCACGGACCCATGATGGCTATTATCTGAGGGATTACCCCTGATGCCATGACGTTCCTGTAAAAGATCTCCCCGTAGCCTGCCAGTGAGTTTATGCCTTCCTGTATCCTCGCTCCTCCGGAGTCGTTTAGCCCAATGAGGGGGGCGCCAGCCTTCAGCGCCATGTCCTGAATTTTTGCGATCTTTTTGGCGTGCATCTCGCTCAGCGAGCCGCCCACAAATGTGAAGTCCTGCGAGTACACGAAGACTGTCCTACCGTTTATCGTGCCGTAGCCTGTTACAACGGCGTCTCCCAGGACGCGTTTCTTGTCCATATCGAAGTCATAGCACCTGTGAACCACAAACTGGTCGACTTCGACGAAGCTTCCCGGGTCGAGGAGTTTCTCTATCCTCTCCCTCGCTGTGAGCTTTCCAGCCTTGTGCTGCTTCTCTATGGCCTCAGTTCCGCCACCGAGTTTTGCCTTCTCCTTAAGCTCGTTCAGTTCCTTGAATTTATCAACCAATGATGTAGCCATAAAATAACACCCCATCTCCCTATTCTATCACTACCAGCGGGTCTCCAACATTTACAAATTTGCCTGGCTGGACCTTGATCTCCTTTACAGTGCCAGCCCTGTTTGACTTTATTGGGTTCTCCATCTTCATCGTCTCAAGAGTGAGTATCACGTCACCTTCCTTAACGGTGTCACCAACTTTGACCTTCAAAGTCATTACCGTGCCGGGCATGGCAGCCTTTATCGTGCCACCCACAGCGGCTGTTGCCCCAGGGATCCCAGCAACTCCACTTGCAGCGCCCGTTGCAGCTGCTGCCTGTACCGAGGGCGACAGCATATCAGCTATGCTGATCTTAAAGGTCTCGTCGTTGACTTTGACATCGTAGAGACCGTAAGCCTTCTCCTCTATGTTGACGTCGTACTTCACGTTACCTATGTTGAGCTGGAACTTGTTGATCTTGGACATTGTTATCACCTGGCGCTTCTTAATCTGCCCGAAAGGACCCACCCGCTTGAGACGGGTTGTCGCATGGGCTTGCTCTGGATGTAAGAGGCTATAGCGGCCGCTAGCGCCACGGTTTTCTTATCCGTGACTGCTGCCCCGGCCTGGGGCTGCTGTGGCGCCTCTTCCGCCTTTGGCTGTATCTTGCTTAGGACGTTTGCCCTACTCTTCCTCCAAGCCTCGTCCTGCTCGAACTGGAGCTTTACCTTCTCCAGAATATTTCTGTCCTGGATGAACTCCGTGTTTATCCTGCCCTTTATGAACTCCTCGTCATTCATGACGACCTTGTGGAAGGGTATTACGGTCTGGATGCCCTCTATGACAAACTCGTCCAGCGCGCGCCTCATCCTCGCGATGCACTCGTTGCGGTCGTTGCCCCATGTGAGCAATTTAACAACCAGAGAGTCGTAGAATGGGGGGATGGTGTAGCCCGCATATATACCGCTGTCTACTCTCACGCCAGGACCGCCAGGCTCTATGTAGTTGGTGATCAGGCCGATTGAAGGCACAAAGTTGTTGAGCGGGTCCTCGGCGTTTATACGGCACTCCATGGCATGTCCACGTATCTGGACGTCCTCTTGCTTGATGGAGAGGGGCTCGCCCGATGCGATCTTGAGCTGCTCTTTTACTATGTCGATCCCTGTGACGAGCTCTGTGACTGGATGCTCCACCTGGAGCCTGCTGTTGACCTCCAAGAAGTAGAAGGCATGGTCCTTCTCAGAGTATAGAAATTCGCAGGTTCCTGCATTTTCGTAGCCTGCCACCTTCGCCACCTTTACTGCGGTCTCGCCCATTCTCCTCCTCAGGTCGGGGTCCTCGTACATGACTGGGGAGGGGGCCTCCTCAATCAGCTTCTGGTGTCTCCTCTGGATGGAGCACTCCCTCTCTCCGAGGTATATAACGTCCCCCTTCTTGTCGGCAAGTATCTGGATCTCGATGTGCCTTGGCTTCTCAACATACTTCTCAATATAGACCTCAGCTCTTGAGAATGCCGATGCGGCGAGCCTCTGCGCCTTCTTGATAGCCTCGAGGAGCTCGTCTTTGCTCCTGCAGACCTGCATGCCAATTCCGCCACCGCCTCCAGCCGGCTTGACCATTACAGGGTACCCTGCCTCCTCAGCGACTTGAAGGGCGTCTTTGTCGTCCTGCACGGCGTCCAGCGCACCTGGAACGATTGGTATTCCAGCCTTCTTCATTGTCCTCCTAGCGCCAAGTTTGTCGCCAAGAAGCTCCTGCGCCTTTGCCTTTGGACCGATGAACTCGATCCCGGCCTCCTCACACATCCTCACAAATTTTGCATTCTGCGCCAAGAATCCGTATCCTGGGTGTATGCCTTCGGCGCCGGTCTTCTTAGCAATCTCAATAATTTTTTCCATTTTAAGGTAGCTTTGAGTGGCAGGTCCAGGGCCGAGAAGGTGAGCCTCGTCTGCGTAATAGACAAATTTTGCGTTGGCATCGGCCTCGGAGTAAACTGCCACTGTCTTTACACCAAGTTCTTTGCACGCCCTTATGACTCTAAGGGCAATTTCACCTCTATTTGCGATCAATACTTTCTTGAGCAATGTAGGTCCTCCCTTGTCAACTTGCGTAAAACAAGGGGGCAGTATATAACTTTATCTAAAGGTTATAGATCTGCGGAATTCCCAGGTCCTTTTTACGGGGCACCATTTTCTGAGCCTCTATTATCTGGCGTCAGTCCGCCCATCAAACTCTCACAGCCTTGAAGCTCAAGAGACCATCGTTACTTCATCCGCCATAATAAGAAGTGGGCAGAAGGCTTAAAATTTTTACCTTCTTTCTTACTTCATGGGTCAGAGACCCAGGGCTGATATGAGTTCCCCTATCCCATCCCCAGTTCTCGCGCTTGTGACTACCACCTTAATATTTGGGTTGGCATTCAATGCGTCCCTAACGAGCTCTTGGACGTCTACGCCCATGTAGGGAGCCATGTCTTTTTTGTTGATCACGCCGACGTCGGCAACCCTGAAGATATCTTGCTTCTTCTTTATCATGTACTCGCCCTCGGTGACGCTCACCACTACAACCCTCTCATGCGCGCCCAGCGGGAATTCTGCAGGACAGATAAGATTGCCAACGTTTTCTATCAGGATGAGGTTTACTCCATGCCGGAGCAACTTCTTTGCGGCCTTTCTGACCAACGGGGCATCCAGGTGGCATTCCCTTCCTGTGTTAACTTGGATTGAGGGGACGCCGTGTCGCCCAACCCTCTCGGCATCGATAGACGTAGAAGTGTCTCCCGCTATTACCCCGATCTTGTATTTGTCCTTCAGGGACTCCACGAGTCTCTCTATTATAGAAGTCTTGCCTGAGCCTATGGACCCCATGAAGTCTATAACTCTGACTCCGTAGCGGTCGAAGGTCCTTCTGTTCAGTTCAGCCATTCTCTCATTGGCTTTTATGAAGTCCTCCTCCAGCTCTATGTCCAAGACTTCATCTTCGTCGGCCTTTATAACGGTGGGAGCTTGTTTTTCCAATGCGAGCACCAATGCTGAAGGATCACAGACAGATTTATAACCTCTCCGTCGGATAATTTCAGGGAGCACCTATGAGCAGGATTTTGATCTGCCCTCACTGCGGCAGCAAGTTCAGTCTGACATATTCAAGGGCGATTGCATGCTCGGGATGCGGGCAAGCAACTTTTGGGGAGTGCGGGTACGCAAAGTGCCCTAAGTGTGGTAAAGAGTTCAAGGTTTAGGACAGTTCTATTTGGCATCTGCAATTCTGACACCCTCCCACCCCTGAATGGTGTGAGCTTTCTGCGCTAGTTGGTAAAATTATGTTAGGAGGAAGACCTCCGGGAAGACCTGAAGAGGATCAGACCCATTACAGTCAGTATCAACATCAACACTATCAATAGAAGAGTGATCTCCGCAGGGGCTCCCCAACCTAGGAAGATTGGAATCGGACCTATGAATATCAGAGCTCCTCCCGCAGTGGATGTCTGTTGGATCTCTGGTATTGTGAGGGCGACCCCGAGGATGATTATTGAAATACCAGCAACTATGAGTAGAAGGGCGAGCCTGTCGGAGAGGTTCATTTCACACCACCATTGCCAAGAGAATTATTATAAGGAAGAGGGCGACCCCGAGGATGATCAGCGCTTTTACGACCCTTGGGCTGCTTCCGAGGACAATGGGTAATGGGCCTATCATAATCAAAGCGCCCCCCTCCACCTTCCCCTTGTTTTTTAGGGCAAGGAGCATGAGGCCAGCGATTATGAGGAACGTGCCAAAAAGGACGAGTGACACAGCTTCATTTGCCATACTTTAAAATTTGGTGAGGGGGAGTTTTATTTCTGTCGAATGGATGAGGCACTCGCCGCTGAATGCGGCGGGTCGTGGCTCGGTGGTGAGGCCGCTGAAATTGTGCGCTGCCCCCCTCCGAATGTTCTGGGAGCCCTCACAATGTTGGTTCAACTTCAAACTTTAAGACCGACGTTCTCCTTTACTTCTTTTAGGACGATAGCGGTCTCGGTGCTTGAGACCCCATCAACAGATCCGATCAGGTCGATCACCTTTGCCAAAGACTCCTTGTCTGCCACATCGACCCTCAATATGAGGTAATACGGACCTGTTACGTCGTACGCCTCTGTCACCTCATTTAGGTTCTTCACAACGTTTAGTACCTCGCCATACTTCCGGGGATCAGCCTTCACGAGAATGAATGCCGAAAGGCTCCTGCCGACGTGCGGCGGGGACACGATCGCCCTGAAAGCCTTTATGACTCCGTTCTGCTGGAGGCGCCTGACTCTGAGGAAGACAGTCGCCTCGCTAACACCAGCCTCCTTGGCTATCTTAGAGAACGGGGTCCTCGCGTTTGCCTGGAGCTGATTGAGGATCATCCTGTCCAGTTCGTCAAGGTCGTAGGACAAAATCTAACCCCCTAATATTATTTTTAAGGTTTAAATAGTATAATTAAATGTTTCTGTGAAATTATGCTAGATGTGGTAAATAATTTTAATTTTTTAGAGGGGGCGCTTCCCAACAATGTGCATTATGAGGCACTCATTCATTGGAATGATCGCCTCATCGATGCGGAAGCCCTCGCCGTACTGCACCGGTGCGCCCCTCACCACGGCAACGGGAGTCTGCTCTGAGGTCTCGCCCATCACAAGCTGGGCTGCCGAGGCGATGTTGTCGGCAATGGCGAGGCGCTTGACTCTCATGGTGCGCCCATAGAGATCCTTCCTCCCCCTCAAGTCCTCGATGGGTCTGAATCCAGATACCCCGAGCGCCACCGAGCTGTTCCCCATCCTCATGGGCAGGGTCCTGCTGTCAGTTATCAGTACTGCAACATCAAGCCCATTCTCCCTGAAGCGCCTCCTGAGATCTTCAGCGGATCTCTGCGGATCTTCTGGCCAAAGGGCTACATAGCCAGGGGGGGCATTCGACTGGTCAACGCCTGCGTTGGCGATCACCACATTCTTCTTGATGGTGAGCAGGGCGTACTCCACTCCCCCCAGAACAGCATCAGACTCGCGGAGCACCACCTCTGCGAAGGAGGGGTCCAGGTTGTATAGGGTGGCGAGCGCCTTCGCCTTCTCTGAGGGGGATATCTTTGATAGTTCGAGAAGACGCCCCTGTGAGACGCCCACAACTTTGGCAGAGAACACCAGAATGTCCCTGTCCATGATCTGGGTACCGGATCTCTTGGAGCTTTCGATGGTGAGAGATACGAGGTCGTCGCCTGGTTTAACTAAGGGTAACTTTATCCCAAATATCTGCAAGTGAGTATCTACTCCCGTTTGTTCCGTCAGGTTGCAGCAAAAAAGAAGGTTTATATTGTATATTTAAACTCACCTCTCTTCAGGGTGGTTTTATGGGAGTGACAGTACTAGTTGGCGGCTTCTTCGGAGACGAGGGGAAAGGCGAACCGCCGTAGCGGGCGCCCCCCAGAGGCAAGATAGCCGCCTACTTGGGTTATTCTGACGATTATGATATAGCTGTTAGAACGGGTTCAATAAACGCAGGGCACACCCTGGTCCATGAGGGGAGGGAGCTGAAGCTTAGGATCGTGCCCTGCGCGTTTGTCAACCCGAAGACAAGGTTACTTGTTGGAGCGGGAGCCCTCTACAGCATCGAGACTTTCCTAAGGGAAGTAGAGATGACAAAGACATTTGGGAGGGTAGGCGTAGACGAGAAGAGCGGGGTAATAAGGCCTGAGCACATACAGAAGGAAAGGAGCGACGAGTTTTTGATGAAGGTTGTTGGATCGACGGGGTCTGGGGTTGGCTCGGCTACGGTGGACAGGACCCTGCGGCTTCTGAAGCTCGCGAGGGATTACGAGGAGCTGAGGAGCTTCGTGACTGATGTCTGTGCAGAGGTGCATGAATGCATTGATGGGGGCGGGAGAGTCCTGATAGAGGGAACCCAAGGTTTATACCTTTCGCTGTACCATGGGACTTACCCATACGTGACGAGTAGGGATGTCTCTGCTTCAGGCGTGTGCAGCGAGGTCGGGGTTGGTCCAAAGGACGTTGACGAGGTCATAGTAGTCTTCAAGTCGTACGTGACCAGAGTGGGCGGAGGGCCCCTCGAGGGGGAGTTGCCAGAGGAGGAGGCGGCTAGGAGGGGGTGGTTGGAGATAGCCTCTGTCACTGGAAGGAAGAGGAGGGCTGCCCCGTTCAACTACAAACTTGCTGAGAGGGCCATAAAGATAAACTCTGCGACCCAGATCGCGCTGACAAAGTTAGACGCCGTCTTCCCAGAGTGCAGGGGTCTCAGAGATTACCAGAACCTCCCGGAGGGCGCAAAGAATTTTGTCGAGGAGGTAGAGGATAGGCTAAAAGTGCCGGTCACGATAATTGGAACAGGACCATCAACTTTAGACGTCATAGATAGGAGAGCGGAAAAGTAGCAGGTCATCTAGACCTTGAACTCCTGTTCAGCCTCATCCGCATCGACAGGATAACCCTGCCCAAGAAAAGATCCACTTGGCTGAGAGGGTCCAAGGTTCTCTCTGGTGGTGGGGCGGCGAGCAGGGATTTGAGTAGCTGGATCGCCCCATGGGCGTCAATCTTTGACCGGGCCGTGGTTCTTTGGGGGTCGTTGGTTTTGAGCCTCATCACCGCCATGGAGTACTGGATTTCCATCCTGCAGAGGAGGGCGTTCTTGTATGCGGAGATGTCCCACTGGTCCTCTTTGAGCCCGGAGAGCCCCTCCAGGAGTGCCAGGGCACGTCTTATGGAGTATTCGATTTTTTCTCCATAATCAATCATGGAATTGTAGCCTCATAGGACTGTTACGGACTTTGCCAAATTTCTGGGTTTGTCTGGGTCAAAGCCCCTGAAGGTGGCGACATAGTACGCGAGTAGTTGCAGGGGGACCGTGCAGAGTACAGGGTAGAGGATCTCGCCGGCCACTGGGACCTCGAAATACTCATCGGATATCCCCTTGAGTTCCTCGTCCCCCTCTGTTATGACGGAGAATACCTCGGCGCCCCTTGCCTTCATCTCCATTATGTTGCCTATGATCCTGTCCCTGGTCCTGTCGCGCGGGGCTATGAAGACGCAGAGAAAGTTCGGCTCAACCAAGGATATGGGCCCGTGCTTCGACTCACCTGCGGGGTACCCCTCGGCGTGGATGTAGCTTATCTCCTTGAGCTTCAGGGCGCCCTCCAACGCCGTGGCCACATTGGCGCCTCTACCAAGGAAGAACGCGTTCTCCTTTGTAGAGTATTTTAGGGCGAGGTCCTTTACCCTGTTGGAACGGCTGAGGATCTGCTCCACCAATCCCGGGAGGCTCGAAAGTTCCTTGGTAATCAGGTCATGCTCGGACTCGCTGAGCTTGCCTGAGAATAGACCGAGGCGCAGTAGGAGGAGATCGAGGGCGACCAGCTGCGTAAGGAAGGTCTTTGTGGCTGCAACCCCTATCTCCGGTCCGCTCTGCGTGCATATGTACGCGTCCGATAGGGTTGTTATGGAGGAGCCTAGCGTATTGGTGACACCCACCACCCTCGCGCCTTTGGATTTTGCGTGCTTCACGGCATTCAGAGTGTCGGCCGTCTCGCCGGACTGTGAGACCGCAATGACTGTTGAGTCTTCCAACGAAAGGAGGGCGTCTGCGAACTCCGAGGATATAAGCGGCCTCATCTCCATGCCAATCAGCGCAGAGGCAGTGTATGAGGCGGAGAGGCAGGCGTGATAGGATGTCCCGGATCCGATTAGGTAGATGCGCCCTTTCATGAGCCTTGCGGCCTTGTCCAAGAATACAGTTGGGATCTTCAGCGTGTCCCTTATAGCCCTTGGCTGTTCAAAGATCTCCTTTATCATGAAGTGAGGGTATCCGCCCTTCTCGGCGAGCTCCAGATCCCAAGTGATCTCGGTGAATTCAGTCTTGTAGGTAACACCCTTAAGGTCCTCCACCTGAATCGAGCCTCTTTCAAGGACGACGAGTCTGTCCTCAGGAACGACCATCACCCTGCGGGTATAGGGCATGATGGCGGGTATGTCAGATGCGCAAAATGCCCCCTTCTCGCTAATCCCTACGATTAGTGGGCTCTCCCTCCGGTAGCAAAAGATCCTGTCAGGCTCAACTGTACTGATGACTGCGATAGCGGCAGATCCCTTAACTCTCTCCATGGATTTGACCAAGGCTTCCTTCAGGGTAAACCCTTCATTCATGTACTCCTCTATGAGGTGCGGGATGACTTCGCTGTCCGTTCTTGAAGAGAAAGTGTGCCCCTTTTTTAGGAGCTCCTCCTTGATCTGAAGGAAATTCTCCAAAACGCCGTTGTGGACGACAGCAATTCTCTTTGAACAGTCTAGATGAGGGTGGGCGTTCTCTTTAGAAGGAGCTCCATGAGTTGCCCACCTGGTATGGCCTACCCCAATCTCCCCTTTCAGTCTAGCCTCATCTAGACCTGATATAAATTCGTCGATCTTTCCTTTATTTTTTTCGACTATAAGCTCGTTCCCGTTGATGAGCGCTATGCCTACTGAGTCGTAACCCCTGTACTCGAGCCTTTTGAGGCCTTGGAGTAATATGCTGGGGGCACCCTCACAAAGGCAGCCAAAGATCCCGCACAATAACAACACCAGACAGAAATTATTCTGAGAAATTGTGTAAAAAAGTTATTCTCTCCTGCACCACTAGAAGTGACTTTTGGACGCAAAAATGGAAGGGTAGGAAAGATAAGCAGAGACGCCAGCTGCAATCCAAAAGCGCAGAGACAAAATTTTATTTTTGTTCTGCGGCCCCCGAATCATCCCTTCTGAAGAGCTCTCCGGACCTCCTCGGACAGGAGATCGTGCAAGACTTTACCGTCGACCCTTCCTCTGTAGAGCTTCATCAGATCGCCCATCAGACGGCTCACCGCACGTTCTCCTTCTCTCCTGACAGTCTCCATGTTCTTATCCACGATCTCGTTTACCGACCTCCTGACCGAATCTAGGTCCACCGCGGATAGTGAAAGAGCCGATACGGCTTCGCTGACGCTCCTGCCCTTGTTGAGCGCGAGCCAGCGGAAGATCTCGGGCACAGCCTCCTTGGCAAACTCCCCCTTGTGAACCCTTATGAGGACCTCCTTGATTGCATTTCTGTCCAAAAGATCCACATCGATCCCCTCGCGCCTGAGCATCTTGAAGGTGTACTCGAAGGTGGCTGCCACGAATGAGGGAGGTAGACCGTAGCTCTTGACGAGGTCTTCGAAGGTGACGGAGTAGGGGGAATCCACTATGAGGGATGCAAGGTCTTGGCTGAGCCCGAACTCCTTTGTGTACCGCTCGATCTTATTCTCCAAGAGCTCAGGTAGATTTGACTTGATCTTCTCAAGAGTCTCCCTTGTGACCACTATAGAGGGGACGTCCGTCTCGGGGTACATCCTGGCGGAGCCTGGCATAGGCCTCATGAAGTGCGTGGTCCCGTCTGGGTTGGCAGCCCTCACCTCGGGGGGGACGCCCTCGAGCGCCATCTCTGCCCTCCTTACTACTGCAATCAGGGCGCTCTTGCAAGATCGCTCCTCGCCTGCGACCATGACGACGCAGTCATTATCGCCGGCGCCAAACCTCTCTTTAAGTGATCTGACCTCGGCATCGGTTATCCCGAAGGCGGGAAGCTCGTCCGTGTGAAAGATCCCTCCGACACCACCGTAAACCTTGGCATGGTCAGAGAGTTCCGTGCCTAGCCGCCTCCCCGGCTGGACCTCCTCTTTCAGCAACCCGCCAAAGCCGAAAAGTGGTACTGCCATGACCTTCCCACCCGACTGGACGGCCCTCTTTATCAACTTGCTCTCTGTGGAAGTAAAGATCTCGGTTACGTCGGAGATCTCTGGCTTTGGCAGGGGCGCTCCCCTCCTCATCAGTTCATCCCTTATTTCCAAGAGGCGCCTTTGGCGCATGGCCTCGTACTCCACAACTGCAGGGATCAGACCCAGCTCCTGGACTCCCTTTATCTCGACCCTGGCGCCCCCCTCTATAGATATGTTCAGGTCCTGCCTTATTGTGCCCAGACCCCTCTTAATCTTACCCGTCGCCTTCAGGATCCTGCCGATCTTGAGGGCGACGCGGCGGGCCTGCTCGGCACTGTGTATGTCCGGATCGGTGGAGATCTCGACGAGTGGGATTCCCAGCCTATCCAGCCTGTAAACCACGCGGTCTTCAGTCTCCGAGATCTTCCTCGCCGCGTCCTCCTCCAGGCACAGGGACTGTATGGATACCCTCTGGCCCATATCTTCTATCCACCCGTCGAGCGCGATCTTCGCAGTCCTCTGGAAGCCCGTGGTGTTTGAGCCGTCAATGACGATCTTTCTCATGACGTGGATCTCGTCCACTGGCTTCATGTTCAAGAGCAGCGCGACTGTGAGGGCTATGGAGACCGCCTCACTGTTGAGGGCATGAGGCGGCTCTTCGTCCAGCTCAACCAAGCACGTGGAGTCCTTGTAACCCTGGTAGTGGAATACCTTCCCCTTCTCGGACTCGAAGAGTGCTGCCCTGTCAACCTCACCGAGCTCGCTTGTGGTGGGCTTAAGGCGCCTAACCACCGTGAAGTGCGGTTCCTCGTCCCTTAGGACCGTCGGGCAGCCACAGAAGAGCTTCTCTGATGTGTCGAGTTGCTGGTGGATCTCTATGCCAACCCTCACGCCGCTACCGCTCATGGGTGCCACACCTCCGCGTACTCGCTCCTTTCGGAGAGCTCCCCTGCCACATTTGTAAGAAACAGGCGGCGAACCTCTTCGAGGTCCCTCGTCTGCGCCAGGACCCACATCAGCTTCACCAGCGCGGTCTCTGGCAGCATGTCCCCGCCAGGTATCACCCCTAAGGAGAGCAGCTCCCTGCCGGTGCTGTACACGTTCATGTTGACCCGCCCGTAGATGCACTGGGAGGTCATAACTACCGCTATTCCGCTCTGTATCGCCCTCTTTATGGCGGGGAATATCCTCTCCGGAACATGACCAAGTCCTGTGCCCTCGAGGACAATGCCGTGGAACCCCCTGTGGATTATGGGGTCGAAGATGTCTGTGGGGATTCCTGGGAAGGACTTTATCAGGACGACGTCTTCGTCGAAATCCGCCTTTAGCTCAAGATCTCCTCCCCTCTCCCTGTACTTCCCAAACATCTCGATCTTTCCATCCGCGACCCGCGCAAGGGGCGACGAGTTTATCGATACGAATGCGTCCCTCCGGCTCGTGTGCATCTTCCTGACCCTGGTCCCCCTATGTATGACCAACTCACCGTCTGAGGAGGTCGAGTGCATCAGGACGCCGACTTCAGCGAATGGTGCCTTTGCTGCAGCAAGTACCGCCCCCTTCAGGTTGAGGTATGCGTCCGAGGAAGGTCTGTCGGAGGACCTCTGGGATCCCACCAGTATCACTGGCACAGGGAGGTTTCTGAGGGCGAAAGAGAGGGCAGCCGCGGTGTACCCCATTGTGTCGGTGCCGTGTGTTACCACCACCCCGTGAGCCCCTTCCTTGATGTGCCTCTCGATGCTCCTCGCCATGGCGGTCCAGTTCTCAGGCACAATGTTTTCGCTCAGCAGGCTGAAGAGGATCTCTGTCCTGATTTCCGCCAGTTCGCCAAGTTCAGGGACGGACTGGTACAGGTCCTCAGCTGAGAGGGCGGGGCTGACTGCCCCGGTCCTGTAATCTACCCTGCTGGCGATCGTCCCGCCGGTGCTTATGATGGAGACCCTGGGGAGGCCCGGTCTCGAAGTCGGCGCCTTCGGGGGCTGTGGAGGGACTTCTTCTTGAGGGACCTTCTCTATTTGCAGCGACTCTATTGAGACCCCGAGGTTGTACCCGTCGTCCAGCTTCAGCACGATGTGTGCGTCGTCGTCAAGCTCCGACCTAGGCATGAGTATCCCTACGAAGGAAGACCTCTCATTCCTCACCACTATCCGGTCTCCAACCTTTATTCCGTACTTTGTGATTAGGTCCAAGGCGCGTCCTCTATAACCGTGGGTTGAGATCAAGTACAAACCCCCATTGCCCCGGATTTCTGAGGCGCAAAAACCAATGAGGCGCTTGTGGCCTCAGTGTTAGAGTAACGTTGAGGTTGATGTTGAATTTCTGTGATTCCAAATTTGATAAATTTGGACGGGAGGGGCGTGTTGATCCTCATAAACTTGGGTACCCCATGGGCTATTTTTAGTGCACCGTTTAAATCTCTATCGGATTCGCCCACCAGCCATCTTCGGCTGGATCTTTGGTTAGACCATAAGATAGATGTGGATACGCCGTGCGGAACTTGTATTAGGTGGAAGTTTGGGAGTTTTGCTAGAATCATTATTACTAAAAATACAAATCACCTAATACCGGTTTTGGATTTCCGCTCTCGATGTTAGAAGAGTGATAGGAATCCTATGCATATGCCCGATGTGATCAATGCGGTCGGTATACCCGCCCGCGCGAACTCTACAAACGAGAAGGTCTCGCCCCTGCTCTCAGCAGCCTCCAGGACTATGATGTTGGAGGCAGCCCCTAGCAATGTCAGGTTTCCTGCGAGGGTGCTGCCGGCAGCCAAAGCGAGCCACTCCGCCTGTGATGCGCCTCCCCCCTTGAAGAGAGGGATCATCAGGGCAACGAACGGCACATTCGAGGTTATCTGGCTAATAATCAAACTGATTGAAAAAATGGAAATTAGCGACGCTATTCCTGCCGAGAAGAGGGTACTTCTGAAAGGCAGTAGTAGCGACTCCAGCAGGCCGCTCCTGCTCACAGAGTCCATGACTATGAACATGGAGGCGAAGAAGATCAGGCTCCCCCAGTCAACCCTTCTGAGCGCGTCCCTCCTGTCGGGGCTTATCAGCAATGCCACTGTAGCACCCAGACCGGCAACGAGAGAGATAGACCAGCCTAGGAGGTCAGAGAAAATGAAAGAGAGGAGAGTTGCGGAAGCGATCACGCCCACGGCGTAAGATGCGTGCCTGTTCTGCAATTCTGAGCGGACTTCTTGGAGGTCCCCAGCGAACTTCGTCAGATCTTTCCTGTACAGGGCTTTCAACACAAAATACTCCGAGAAGAGCCCAAAGATGACGGGGATAGCCATCCTCTCAAAAAAGTAGAGGAAACCGATCCCCGACTCCATCTTTATCAAAACGTTCTGAGGGTTACCGATGGGGGTGAGGGCGCTGCCAATGTTGGAGGAGAGCGCCACTCCGAGGAGGTAGGGGGTCTTCCTGACTTTTGCGATTGAGCACGCGGCTAGAACTATGGGGGTGGTGAAGAGGACCACGGCGTCGTTCACAAAAAAAGCCGAAGCTATGCCGACGAAGAGTATGACTATTAGAAGGAGTCTAGAGGGATTGCCTGCCAGCCTTATTAGGCGAACCGTCACATACTGAAGGAGGCCGACCTGAGCCATGACCTCGGTGAGCAGGAACATGCCGAAGAGAAAGAGAATGACTTCCATGTTTATCGCGTGAAAGGCGTCCCCAAGGGTGATGGCCCCGGTCCCCAACAGCGCCATCGCCCCAATGAGCATGGCTGTCCAAACCTCGAACTTTATCCGCCCCACCCTCCTGACTACTATGAGGGCATATACTATGAGAAATATTAGCAGGACTTGAAGCTGGAACGGGTCCATTTTAGGCACCCTTTGGTTGAGGTGGTGCTGGTAGCGGCAGAGGTTAGTATTAAGTACCCAAATTTAACTATTTAATAAAGGTGCGGGTCATTGATACAGGTCATCTTGGTCCTTTTAGATTCCTCCCCTATAGGTGAGCAGGCGCTTCTTGAGGCGATAAACATCGGAAAGATCTACAACTCGAGGATCGTCTGCGTGCATCCAATTCCGCGCCATGATGATATTCTGGTGAATGAGGGGGCAGAGGCTCATCAAAAAGGCTGAGGAGTTCGTGAGATCTGCAGGGCTGGACTTTGACTGGAGGATCGTCGAGGACAACCCGGGCAGCGCAGTTGTAAAGGCGGCCATCAGGCTGAATGCGGATCTCATAGTCCTGGGGAGCCTTGGCGAGGAGGGAATAAAGAGGCGCCTGGTCCCAAGCGTGGCGGATTACGTGGTCAAAAATGCGCCTTGTGACGTTCTGATTGTGAAGAGGAGGAGGACCATATTTTAGGGAGCTTCTCCGGGTCCCGCCAGAGATCTCCCCTGAGGGGGCTGAAAAAGAGAACTAATAAATAACTTTAATAAGCAATTTGTCTAACCACTTGATACGACGGAGGATTAAAAGATGCCAAAAAAGAGGAAGAGCCGAGGCAGGAGTAAGGGAGATAAAGGAAAGTCTTCGAGGATTCAATGCGACGGTTGTGGGGCATGGGTGCCCAGGGACAAGGTCATTAAGGTTACAAAGCCTGTCTCGATAATTGACCCCCAGCTGGCAAAGGAGCTGACAAAGCAGGGAGCACAGATCTATAAGAGGGTCGTTACCAAGTACTACTGCGTATCCTGCGCGATCTTCCAGCGGGTGGTCAAGGTTAGGGCAAAGGAAGAGAGGAAGGTAAGCAAGCCATTAAGGTAGAAGATTTTGGTCAGGACTTTTATTTTAAAGTCCTCGGAGGGGCGCACCGCCCCTGACTTTTCTATAAAGTCCCTTGCTGGAAGCGGGGGGAGGATGGACCTTGTTGCGAGGTGCGTTATAGCAGCCTTTGCGACTCCCCGCGGTATTAGAAAGGATGCAGTACTATCAATAGTCTTGGAAGGCCCCCCAAACCCGCCAATAACGGTTACCATTGACGGGAGGGAGTTAAATAGGATGTTCATCAGCGAGGTTGAGGCTGCAGGAGCGTTACGCGATGCGCTCTCTGGGAGACCTCCCAAGGGTGTGCGGGTGGAGAGGAAGGGTTTTGAGAGACTGATACGCGAGATGCCACGGGAGAGCCTGTACTACCTCCACGAGAATGGGGAAGAGATCGGCAGGGTGAAGATCGGTAAAGACCCCATCTTCGTTTTAGGAGATCAGAAGGGCATAGACGAGAGAGGGGAGAGGGTGCTCGACGAGGCGGGTGCCAGGAGGGTAAGCCTAGGCCCCATCTCTTACCTGGCAAGCCACTGCATAGTGATTATAAATAACGAGTTGGACCAAATTATTGTTGGGGAATGATTTGGCCCTCAGAAGGCTCGAGGAGAAGATCACAAAGGAGAACCTTTGGATCTACATACTCAGCCTGCTCAAGGAGAGGCCACTTTATGCCTACGAGATTAAGGAAATGATAAGGGAGAGGTTCGGCTTTGAGCCTGCCACCATAACGGCATACGTGGTACTCTACAGGCTGGAGAGGGAGGGGCTGGTGGAGTCAAAGCAGGAGAGGGGGTCTTCAGACAACGTGATCAGGAGATACTACCGCATAACGGAGAAGGGGATCCAGACTGTCGAGGCTGGCAGGGAATTTCTCAAAAGGATATTAAAGCTTTTAGAGGCCCCTGAGAGAAGCCCTGACGCGGACTAAGCGCTGGCAGACCGTGATGTTAGTCAGGATCGCCAGCAGGACTATCCCCGCCCATGTATAGCCAACCAGAGCCGAGACCGCTATTAGGACCATCCTCTCAGCCCTCTCCATCAGCCCGACCGAGGAGAGCTTTACGCCCTCCACCTCGCCCCTGGCCCGGACGTAGCTCACCATAACCGAGCCCATTATGGAGAGGAGACCCCAGAAGGCGTCACATAGCCCCCCAAGGATTATCCCGGAGATTATAGCGATGTCTGAGTACCTGTCGAGGGTCGAGTCCAGAACCCCGCCCCATTTAGTCACCCTGCCGGAGATCCTTGCAACTGCGCCGTCCAAAACATCGAATAGGCCCGCCAAGAGCAGGAGGATCCCCCCAAGTTGGGCGCTAGATGAGAAGAAAGCGTATGCGGAGGTCAAAGAGAGGGCGAAGCCGATTATGGTTACGTGGTTGGGGGAGAGGCCCAGGGCTACCATAGAACCGGCTATGGGCTTTATGGCAGCGGAGACCCTCTCCTTCACTTTGTTGAGCATTGTTCCACCTTTGATTGGGATATACGGTTACGCTTAAAATTAAGTTTGCTGAAGAGTATCTCTCCGGGGGGCTACTAGTATAACCTCAATTACTTTCAACCCGTCAGCTTTTGTCGAGAAGAAGGTCAGGCAGATAAGAGAGTACGTGGGGGGTTCCAAGGCTGCCATAGCCACTTCAGGTGGGGTAGATAGCACCACCTGCGCTGTCCTAGCCCACAAGGCTCTGGAAGGGAGGCTGGTCTGCTTCTTCATGGACACGGGATTCATGAGGGAGGGAGAGGTGGAAGAGGTCAGCGAAATGCTCAGGTCCCTTGGGCTGCCCCTAAGGGTGCTCTATGTGAGAGACAGGTTTATTGAGGCGCTCAGGGGGAAGAGGGACGCAGAGGAGAAGCGGATCACCTTCAGGGAGACTTTCTACAGGGTTTTGAGCAAGGAGGCAAAGAAGGAGGGGTGCGACGTTCTCATCCAGGGCACCATAGCGCCGGACTGGATCGAGACTTCGGGCGGGATAAAGACTCAGCACAACGTGCTGGAGCAGCTCGGTCTCAACACCGTGGACAGGTACGGCTTCAGGCTACTGGAGCCGCTGCTGGAGCTTTACAAGGATCAGGTGAGGGAGGTTGCCAGGTACCTCGGCGTGAGGCTTGAGGCTTCTGAGCGGCAGCCTTTCCCTGGACCTGGGCTGATGGTCAGGTGCATTGGTGAGGTTAGGGAGGAGAAGCTCAAGGTTCTGAGGGCAGCAACCTCGGTGGTGGAGAGGGCTCTCGGCGGACTGAGACCACCCCCCAACCAGTACTTCGCGGCGGTCGTTGAGGACGAGAGGTCAGCCGCCAGCCACGAGGCCGAGAGGGCCGTGCGGGAAGTCCTGCCAAGAGGGAGGGTCCAATACTTCAATTGCAGGGCTACTGGCGTGAAGGGGGACAACAGGGCCTACGGCAAGATAGCTGTGGTGAGCGGAGGGAAAGCAGGCACGGAGGACCTCTTCAGACTTCCAGAGAAGATAATACATGAGGATGGCGAGGTTGTCAGGGCGGTGTACGAGTTGGGAGGGGAGGGGTCAGGCATGGGCGGCGGCAGCACAAACAGATACGCGGTCCTGGTAAGGGCTGTGGAGACAAGAGACTTCATGACGGCGAAGCCTTACAATGTCCCCATGGAGTTGCTTGAGAGGCTCTGCAGAGATCTGCTGGAGATAAAAGGGGTCTCCTCGGTCTGCTATGACATAACCTCTAAGCCGCCAGCGACTGTGGAGTATGAGTGAAAAGGCTGGTCTCGATGCAGATCCCAGTGGTATTTTTGGGGGGGCAGTACAACCACCTCATAGTTAGGGCGCTGAAGGAGCTCGGGGTCGAGAGTTGGATGATAAGGCCCAATGTGAGGCTGGAAGATCTTCAGGTGGACGGGCTCGTGATGGGCGGGGGCCCCCACAGCGTCAATGACGGTCTGGAGAGATTCGGAAACCTGCCCCAGATAATAGAGAGAGGTTGGTTCCCGATGCTCGGGATATGCCTCTCCCACCAGCTCTTAGGGTTTCTGCTCGGTGGGCGGG
>Ga0315298_1001198_pt1 | contig 48837 bp, 39 predicted proteins | sample WHS_1_MG_FD_203077 | JGI IMG/M metagenome (GOLD analysis project Ga0315298, IMG submission 203077) | Extremophilic microbial mat communities from Washburn Hot Springs, YNP, Wyoming, USA - WHS_1_MG | ecosystem: Environmental > Aquatic > Thermal springs > Hot (42-90C) | place: USA: Wyoming...
CGATCCCAGCCCCCAGCGGTGATGAATAGCCTCCTGGCAATTGCAGTCGGACGCAGATGGCGACCCCGATTGTTCTTGATGGCGGGATCTTCCTCAAGCATCCTCGTGACCAGACACCAGTGGCGTATCGACTGGACCATGTTCTTCCCTACGCCGAGGATGACCATCGCCTCATCTTTGCTGAAGATCGTCGGATCCTCTGCAAAAGCGGTAACGCCCTTGGTGAGCCAGGTGTTTCGGAAAGGGAACGACTCGTGGCCCGAGAAGGTCACCGTTGTTGGTTGCATTGGGCTAGACTATCTCCTCGTAGAATCTACGGCCAGCACGTAGTGTTGGAAACGTTAGCATGTCACGTGCGACTCAAACCTGACTCCCTGAAGATGCCTGGGCCGCCCTTCGGTTGCCCGCATTTTACCCTACTAACCAAGCTGTGGTCAAGCTGGAGGAGGGCCTTGCGGTGCCCCACTTTGTGTAACGAGCTGCACGCGTCGCAACGAGACCACAGATATTGCGTGGTTTCGCCCGTGTCAGCGCAAGATGTTGCGCCTGTGGGGCCGATCGCGCGGGGTACTTGACCATAATTGGCAAAAGTGGGGTACCGCAAGGGAGGAGGGCGGGTTGATTTCCCTAACCTCCACATCATAGGCATTCATCAATCTCCCTAAGTGGGCCGTTCCTTGGGCTTTACTTAGCCTGTTGAGGCTGTCGAGCACCCACCGAAGATTCGAGGAGTGTGCGTGCCGGCAGATGCGGTGATCGATTTGGAGGAGCTATTGCCGCCGAAGTGGCTCAGGGTTCTCCCCAAGCGCCGGCTGGTGAAGCGAACGTTCTCGTGGCTGGGCCAGAATGGTCGCTTGAGCAGAGACTACGAGCGGCTGTGTACGACTACCGAAGCGTTCATTTGCGCAGCGATAGCCAAGCTTATGATCAGGCGGCTGGCGCAGTCCTGAGGTTTTTCGGGCTGTTTCTCACACGTCGAGCCTATTACCGCTCACGCGACCTCAATCTCTGCGTAGCGGCGAGGTCTACCTTCATTGTCCGAGGGTCGATCACAACCCCGTAATCTTCCCTGGCCTTCTCCAAGCTGACGTAGCCATTGGTTACGTCGCTCAACACCATCTCGGGGTCACGCTCGAACGGGTCCCCATAGCCGCCTCCCCCTGGGTTGTGGAAGACTATCACATCGCCTGGGTTGGCGAAGTTCAGCGATCCCGGGTCTTTATCTTTGTCGTTGATCAGGAACTTCGACTTTGAGCCAGGCTTGCCGCCGAGGAGCCCATCGGCCGGGTAGCGGAATCTTCCGCCCTGAATACCAATGGCTACTGGTGTGCTCGGGGCGTATTCGTCATCGGGCACCCTAAACACGACTTTCCGTCCCAGCCCTCCTCTCATCTTGCCCGCGCCACCCGAATCACATAGAAGCTCCCTTGCCTCCATAATGAGTGGGGCATCGCTCTCGAAGATTTCACAAGGTGTATTGGCGCCGTTGGCGGGGAAGATAACGCAGGAGCGGCCATCCTGCCTGTAGTTGGCTCCCATCCCGCCCCCTCTGATTAGCACCGAATGGAATTTGCGCCCATCGCGCCTTCGACCGTAGAAGACCTGCATCCAAGCGGGAGTTCCGCCACTGCCAGCGATGATGTTGTTTGGCGCCGCTGGAGCCAATGCCTTGTAGACCATCTCTGTGAGAAAATGGCCCACCTGCATACGCGCGGCGACAGCCGCCGGAAATCTGCAGTTCACCACGGACCCCTCGGGGGCTTTCAGAACAATCGGCCGAATGCAGCCTTCGTTGTTGGGGATGTCTGGGTTGAAGGCGCTCTTTATCGCCATGAACACGTAGGCGTAAGTGAAGTTGTAGGCCACGTTGCCTCCCCAGTCCACTTCTGGAGAGGAACCATCCAGGTCGACGACGATATCGCTTCCCTTAACCTCCACTGATACGTTTATCTTGATGTCCCCCCTGTCCCCAGGTCCTTCGACGATTCCTTCGTGGGTGTAGACACCTTCGGGGATCCTGGTGATGGCCTCCCGCATACTCTTTTCAGTGACGGCCATGATCTGGGTGGCAAGGTCGTCCAGGCTGCTTAAGCCGGTGTCTTCCATCATCTGCGTTATCTTCTGAGAGCACACGTAGTTGGCAGCGACTTGCGACCGGATATCGCCGATAACCTCTTCCGGTGTACGAACATTCCAGCGAATCATATTCAGGACAGTCTCGTTGAAAACCCCGTCTTCACAAAGCTTTAGTGGAGGAATGAGCAGGCCGTCCTCATAGACGTCGTGATTGTCGGACGCCACCCGACCACCTATATCGGAGTGGTGAAACACGCAGGCGGTGAATCCCGCCAGCCTGCCCCTGTGGAAGATAGGGCTCATCACACAGACATCGTTGAGATGGCCAGCGAGAAGCCAGGGATCGTTGGTGATAAAGACGTCGCCAGGCTTGTAGCTCTCTTCGGGCAGCATATTGACCCACTTCTTGACGCCAAGGGCCATTGCTCCTGCCTGCCCAGGGGTACAGAAGCTGCCCTGAGCAAGCAAGCTCCCTTTCCTATCCGTGAAGGTGCAGGTATAGTCGTGGGCATCGCGGAGGAGGCTGGAGAAAGCAGTGCGGGCGACTGTTGCGTCCGCTTCATCTACGATGGAGATTATTCTTCGCCAGAGTATCTCCAGGGTTATCGGGTCAAACTGCTGCACCATCCTACTTCGCCTCCTTGAACGTTATCGAGAGAAAACCGTAGTTCTCCACGGTGACATAGGCGTCCTCGCCAACGATAGTAGTCGATTCCCTCTCCTCGATTATAGCTGGACCTCCAAACCTCGCTCCGGGGAATAGTTTATCTCGGTTGTATACAGTGTAAGGGATGAAATCCTTGGCTGCAGCCGAGTAGGCCAGACGCTGCCCCTTGATTGCACGTTCTAGGGCCTCTTCCGGCGAGGCTATCTTCCTCTCTACCTGAGGCAATCGCAGCGGCCGCGTGGGAAGGCTAGCCCTCACTCTAAAGCTCACAAATTCGGCCGGAGATTCGGGATAAGTGCGGCCGTACAGGGCCTGGTACCTTTGGTCGAACAAGGCGCGCACTTCTTCCACTGTCATCTCGGTCAGACTGCGGTCGGGAATAGGGACGTTGGTCTCTGCCCCTTGTCCCACGAAACGCATGTCGATTGACCTCTGGTAGGTGATGTTCTCTGCTGTACCCCCCCTTTGCAGAATAGTGGCCCCTTCTCTTTCCATGTCCTGGAACAGTCTTTCGATTTCGGTGAAATCGGCTTCTCTAAGGCCGACTTTGTGACTCCGCACCAGGTCAAATGCTCGGGGAGCGGTGAAGAAACCGAGCGCAGAGCCGACGCCAGGAATCGGGGGAATGAGGACGCGAGGAGCCTCCAGTTTCTTGGCTAGGCCGTAAGCGTGAACAGGGCCAGCACCCCCGAAGGCGCAGATGGTAGTAACCTTGGGGTTGCCTCCCTTTTCGGCAATATGGGTCTTCGCCGCGCTGGCCATAGTCTCGTTGATTAGATCGTGTATGCCCCACGTAGCTTCTATCAGCGACACTCCGAGGGGTCTAGCTATCTTCTCTTCAATGGCTCGCTGTGCCGACTCTTTGTCGAGGCTCATCTCCCCGCCCAAGAAGTAGTTGGGGTCCAAGAATCCCAGACACAGGTCAGCATCGGTGACTGTCGGCTCTGTCCCTCCCAGACGGTAGCAGATTGGGCCAGGATCGGCCCCCGCGCTATCCGGGCCAACCTGAAGAAGGCCCATGCTATTGATCCTGGCCATACTACCGCCGCCGGCTCCGATTTCCATCAAGTCTACCACGGGCACCTGAATGTCGAGACCGCTGCCCTTCTTGAAGCGGTGCACGCGGCCTACCTCAAAGGTTGATACCATTCCCGGCTCTCCATTCTGGATGAGGCAGGACTTGGCGGTTGTGCCTCCCATATCGAAGGCAAATATGTCTCTGATGCCAAAAATCTCGCCGAAGTGGACGGCTGAAATGACCGCCGCCGTTGGGCCAGACTCGATAACGCGCACTGGGAATTCCTTTGCTATGTCAGCAGAAGTGATACCCCCGCTGGAGAGCATTATGAATAGCTTCCCAGTGGAGCCTATCGAATTGAGGCGCTCGGCGAGCCTTCCGATATATCTGCCCGTAAGAGGTTTGACGTAGGCGTTGGTCACGGTTGTGCTTGTTCTCTCGAACTCCCGTATTTGCGGCAGGACTTCGTAGGAAATAGAGAGAGAGATATCAGGGGCCTCTTCGCTGACAATACTCTTGATCATCAACTCGTGAACCGGGTTTTCGAAGGAGTTGATGAGGCACACTGCCAGCGACTCAATCCCCGAGTCAAGCAGTTCATGCAGAACCCTTCTTACCTCTTCGGGGTCAAGTTTTCTAAGTATCCGACCATCGCTGGCAATTCGCTCGCTCACTTCTCTGCGGAGTGGCCTGGGAACAAGAGGCTCAGGGTAGGTGGCGAATATGTCGTAGGTGTCGTATCGTTTTTCTCGCCCCAGTTCCAACGTGTCGGCAAAGCCCTTGGTGGTAATCAACCCGGTTCTGGCGCCTTTTCGCTCGATGATAGCGTTTATAACCAGAGTAGTGCCGTGGATTACTTCCTCCAACTGCCCGACAAAGCCAGGGACCTTGGTTTGCATCTGCGAGATACCTTCTATGACGGCATCCGAGGGGTCTTTGGGAGTGGTGAGGCACTTGTGAATCTTGATCTCTCCCGTCTGGTCATTTACCAGGACAAAATCGGTGAAAGTCCCACCGATGTCGCATCCAAGTCGACAAATCCTCTCAGCCATTTAGCCTCCTGTCTCCGGGTCTACGGCCAAGCCTCCGCGCGTACCGATGTGCCGCCTGGGAGCAGAGCAGTCTTCCATCTGCAAGCGGTGTTCGACCTGCCCAAAGGCTGGCAGTTGCAGCCCGTTCTTCTGGTGCTGGGGTTCTCCCAGGGCGCTCGCCGCGATTGTAACATCTCCCAGCGGATGCGATCAACGATGATGGCCGCTCCAAAGCGGCTGGCATCGTCATCCGCAGTGCGCGCACGGCGCTGCTCGCCCAGCAGCACTCGTTCGGAGAGTTCCGTACCAAACGTTTGGTGCGGGCCGATGTTAGCACACGGCAAGTTGGTTGTCAATGTTTTTTGGCCTTCGTTGGGGTATGCTCCTCTTGTGCTACTGGCAGGATACCGGCCAAGTAGTACTTATGGGCCTGGCTCTAGCCAGTGGTCGCCAAATACGGCGGCCGCGAATTCGGGCGCCTTGTAAGCGTTGGTACTTATAGGCCATTGAATGCTCGCCTGCCCATGCTGCATGATTATGCACAATTGGACGACCTTTTCGGGCTAAGCTGCCCCGCTACGCGGACGAGGATTTCTGCGATCAGTCGTCTGTCATCGCAAGCAGAGGAGGGGAAGTGGAATGTGGAGGGCGAAGTTACTCTCGATAACCGCTGTGGCGCTGTTTTTGTCGGCGCTGCTCGTGGGCAATGCCGACGCTAACCAACCCAAGGGGATAAGCCACGGACACGTACGGACGCCCACGCCGACAGCTACACCAACGCGGGTGGCCCTATTGCCTACGGCAACACCGACAAGTCCGATGCCTACAGCAACAAAGGTAGATCCGACGCCCACGGCAGCGCCGGTAGAACCAACGCCGACGGTTCCGCAACCTACTGCCACGCCAGTGGCCCCTACGTCAGTCTCATCAAGCGCGATAGTCTACGACGATGCACTTGGTCCATCCTGGGTGAACTGGTCCTGGGATGGCACCGTTGATCTGGCCAGCACGGCGTATGTACAGTCTGGCGCTAGGGCTGTCGCCTTTACCGCCACTCACGCCTGGGGGGCGTTTTCTCCGGCACTGGGCTCGGGGAGGACACTAGATACATCTCCCTATACCCACATCCGTTTCTACGTGAATGGCGGGCAGGTGGGTGGCCAGATCTATCATTTGACCTTACACTATCCCGGCGCCGCAGATAACTGGGGCCCCGAGATACGTCTGGATGGCTACATCAATGGCGGCGGAATTGCGGCAGGCCAGTGGCGTTTGGTCGAGATACCACTTAGCGTTTTGGGGGCGGCTAACACCGCTATCGATAGACTAGCCCTGCAAGAGGCTACTGGCGGCCCTCAGCCCACCGTATACTTCGATGCCATCCAGTTTGTCAACAAGGTTAATAGCTCCTCCTTTTCTTCCCCGCCACCGCCGATGCCTAGTCCTACGCCGACGGCTGTGCCATCTACCCCAATCCCCAGCCCTAGCTCAGCTGGGTCTGATCTCTTCGCTCGCACCGATTTGATCTACGGCAGTGAGATCGGGGGCTGGACAGCATACTGGTTGGGTCGGGGCTACGATGGGCAGCCAGTCATAGCCGACGAGGCAGCCAAGCAACTGTCGCGGGATGCTAAGATAACAGTATACCGCTGGCTGCCCTGGACCCGCTTCAGTGACATGGGTGGGGACATGCCGCGTACCGCGTTCGACAACGTAATCAACGGTATTCGCAACGTGGGCGCCGAGCCTTTTATCAAGTTACCCCCGGGTTGGGACGGTCATTTCACTAAGGACGGTAATGCCGCCAACGACGTTGACATAGTCTGGCTGAAAGAGATCATCCGCCAGGCTGGCCCAAGGGTTAGGCTCTACGAGTTCACCAACGAGCCAAACTACTATGGAGGTTGGACCGCCCAACAGTACGTAGAACAGTGGAACACCGTAGTGCCCCAGTTGAAGGCGTACGCGCGCTCCCTGGGCTTCGACATCTATATAGGCGGCCCTTCCTGGGCCTGGGAAGACCCTGACGCCTTTAACGTAATCATACCGGGTATCAAGGCGGAGTACGACCGCACCGGCAACGCCGACCTCATTCCCGCTTTCTGGTCTTACCACACGTACGCCTCCAGCGAATACGAATCGCTGGACTGGATACTCTGGCACATCAACGAATTCGGTAAATACTTCGACCAAATCCGACAGACCAGCCGCCAGGTGTGGGGCTTCGATATTCCCTTGGCAGATACCGAGTGGAACTTCTCTGTCAAAGCGGATGACCGTCGCGACCTGGACCAGGCCTTCATGGATACCTATACCCACGCTATGCTCGACATGTTCCGCCAACACGGTATATGGCTGGCCAACCAGTTTACCTTCGCCAGCGGCGACGCCAACCTTGACATGATCGACGCCAATACGTTCCAACCCAAGCCGATGTACTGGGCCTTCAAGGAGTACAGCGCCGTGAATAGGTAGGACACGGGCAGCGGCGATAAAGGGCAGAGCCACCAGTTTCAGGCTGGGGCTCTGCCTTCTGTTCACCGGTACTGCGGGGCATTCATAGCTGTGGTGCGCTTTTACGCGCAATGCTCCAAGCGTCTGTCACGCCTACATTTCAGCCCGGGTAGGCGAGACAACCGACGGGTCTCCCATCGACCTTCCTTTGCCAGTCACAGCGCGTATAATAGAGCCGAGCGCTTTTTGGGTCAGCTCAACGCTGCCTTGGGCGGCAAACAGGAACACGACGGGCTCAGCGGGCATACGAAACCGGGGAACGACAAAGAATGCTACCTGAATTAGTGTCGAGGCCACGAGGAGCCCCAGCAGCAGGACCAAAGGGGACCTCGTCCACATCCGCCGAGCTGAGCACAGTCCAGTGGCAAAGAACGGCAGTGTCAGCATCCACGGCCACCTGTAGAGAGCGTGATTAGCTTCTGCACTGGTAGGATCGAACCACCAGGCGTATAGACTCTTCTTTGCGGCTAGCAAGAGTTCCTCCCGTGGATGGCCGACTATGAACGCCAGCGCGTAGCGGAGGTAGATAGCGTCCTTCTCCGGTTCGCTCTTTATCGTCAGCAACTCGGCCTGAAGGTCCACTGGTTTGGTGAACTGAACCCCGTCCAGGTTCATCTTGCCCGTCCCAGTGGCATTCTCGTTGTGACCGTACCAGAGATTCATGCCGAAGGCGGTCTCGACGGGCACGAGCCTGCCTTCGAAGACGTACCAATTCCGCAACGTCCAGGGCAGAATCACCGCGATGGTAACGGCCATCATTGCCAGAACCAAGCTAAGAAGGCGACCATTGCTGGCTGAAAAGCTGCTCGAATGAGCCCGCAGTCGTGAAATCTGCTCCCACAGTGAGGGCCACGCGATTACGAGGACGACCACCGCGCACAAGAATGCCATCCTCCCTTTCGTAAGGATCATGATCCCGGCTAGAATGCCAGTTATAACTGCCAAGCGGCCGCTGGGGTTTATTTGTAAGCTCATTCCTAGCGCGACCACGGCCATCAGGAGGGGCACGATGAAGTTTTCCACCTGCATCTGGCTGCTCAGAACAAGATACGTCGGATAACAGACGAACCACAGCCCGGCGATCATTCCCACGGTTCGACCGAAGGTTCTGGTCGCAATGCTATACAGCGACCAGGGCATCGTCGAAAGAGCTGCCGCTTGCAGCACCTGAATGATGAGCGTGCCCGCCGCAGCGCCCATCAACGCTTGCGTAAGGCCCCACAGATACACGTACACCGGTCCAAAGTACGCGCTCGTGAGCCCTCGGTAGGTGTATCCTCGCCCCTCCGCAATCCCGCTGGCTATGACACCAAGGTCAGTTTGCCAAGATTGCTCGTAAGTCCTGAGGTAGAGGATCACACCAAGGCGCAGCAAGAAGGAGCCGACGCACAGCGCTGCGACAACCTGACGGGCGCCTGGTTTGATTGGTATCCTGACGCGGCTACTCATCCAAGTACCTGATAACACGAGCGGGGTTTCCCACAGCGATAGCTCGGTCGGGAACGTCGCGGGTCACAACGCTGCCTGCGCCGATTATCGCACGCTCACCGATTTCCAGGCCGCAGAGAATAGTTGCCCCAGAGCCGATGGAGGCTCCCCGCTTCACCACGACCGGTTCCACAACCCAATCGGTCTCAATTTTCAACCTCCCGTTCGCCGTGGCCCTCGGGTAGCGATCGTTGACGAAGGACACATTATGGCCTACGAATACCTCATCCTCAAGCACAACGCCCTCACAAATGAAGGTGTGGCTCGATATCTTGCAGTTCTTGCCTACAGTGGCGCCTTTCTGAATTTCGACAAAGGCGCCGATCTTAGTGTTATCGCCGATTCGACAGCCGTACAAGTTGACGAAAGCAGCAATTCTCACGTTTTCGCCGAGGATCACGTCCGCTGCAATGCGCTTGTAGTCGGGCAATGTCTCGCGCTCCGGAGACCGTTCGACATCCACGCTCATTAATCCTGCCTCCGCACTTGCAATGTGGTTTTGCCACCAGTAGCCTGCCCTGCCGTGAATGCTCTTATCACTGCTGCGATCATTTCGATCTCTTCCATCCGCAACTCAGGAAACATTGGTAGAGATAGCAGCCGTTGGGCAGCGCGCTCGGCGATGGGGAAATCTCCTTGTCTATAACCCAGGCTGGCGTAGGCCGGCTGAAGGTGAATTGGGACCGGGTAGTGAATCCCCGTGGCCACACCATTCGCAGCAAGGGTAGATATGAGCCTGCCGCGGTCCTCAACCTGAATCACGTAGAGATGAAAAACAGGCTCACAGTGTGACGCCACGACAGGTAGCACAACTCCCGAATCAGCCAGCAGTTCGCCATAAGCGCGAGCCCATCGCCTGCGTTGGGCATTCCACTCGTCCAGGTAGCGCAGCTTGACCCGCAACACCGCCGCCTGAAGCGTGTCGAGGCGCCGGTTCCAGCTAAGATACACGTGGTTGTACTTCTCGCGTTGGCCACAATTCCGCATAACTCGAACTCTATCGGCAACCTCCGGATCGTCGGTCACGACAGCGCCGGCGTCACCTAGAGAGCCCAGATTCTTGCCCGGATAGAAGGAGAATGCAGCCACGTGGCCGAAGGAGCCGACGCGCCGGCCCTTGTATCGCGCGCCGTGGGCCTGGCAGGCATCCTCTATGACGTAAAGCCCGTGCTGTTTCGCCAATGCGATTATGGGATCCATGTTGGCCGGCTGGCCGTACAGGTGGACGGGCATAATGGCCTTGGTGCGTGGTGTTAGGTGCCGCTCGATTTGGAGCGGGTCGATATTGTAAGTGGCGGGATCGACATCTACAAGAACCGGCGTGGCGCCAGTGAACGAGACCGCTGATGCGCTGGCGATAAAGCTGTTGGTCGGCACGATCACTTCATCTCCAGGGCCGATATCCAGGGCGCGAAGCGCGAGCTCCAGGGCCGAGGTGCCGCTATCTACCCCTACCGCAAAGCGCACCTCGCAGAATTGAGCGAATTCCTCTTCGAACTGCCTGACTGTCTCGCCGAGTATGAAGTCGGTGCGATCAAGCACTTCGGCGATGGCCCGATTCAGTTCGGGCCTGATTGGGTCCATCTGTCTTCCCAGGTCAACGAATTTGATGGCTTCCGTCTGCACTCATACCTCCGTTTTTGTTGCAGTCCCCGCCGTGTCGGATACCTGCTGGGCACGTGACATTGCAGGCTGACCCCAAGTCCAGGCCTGTCGCCAGAAGATCCACACCGCAGCGGCGGCTAGCGGTCCCCACCAGATCAACTGAAATGCTAGCCGTGGAAGCGACAGATGAGCCTCCGTCATCTCGGCTAGCACGTTCACGGCTAAGGCGGACAGGGTGAAGACTAGCGACAGTTGAGCGATCCTGGTTCCCACGATCAGGCTGGTGGCTCCTATCAACGGGATCGCGTACCACGCGTAATTGACTGGGACGAAAAAGAGGGAAAACCACAAGAGAACAAGCGTGTAGCCCTTGAGTAGATCGTGACTTGAACGTCCCGCCTGATAAGCTGCCCAGACCATTGTTGCCACTAGACCGGGGGTAGCCACAAGACGACGCGCAGTGAAGAGGCTCGCGGTCGTCTCATTGACTGGATCGCGAGCGAGATGAAGGAACGCATCCCATCCACTCCACACAGGTAGGAAGATGATAGCCGTTAGCCCAGCAGCAGCCATCGTACCTAGCGCGAAAGCGCGGAGTGACCCCCGCTGCCAAATGTGCCAGAAATATACTACAAGCAAGGGTGCGGTAGCGAACTTGGTCACCGCCGAAAGGACCATGCTAGTCAGAGAGCCCCACTTGTTTGCCCTGATGTGAAGGTGAACGCTAAGAAGGAGAAAGAAGAGCATTACTGGTTCGGTATGCCCGGTGCCCTTCAGCACCACGATTGGATTCCAGCCGTAGCATACGACTGCTGCCAGCCGATAGTGAGGGTTCAGTCGGCCCAGTATCAGCCAGATCAGCCACAGATTGGCTAAGCTGAAGCAGAACAGAAGAGCGCGCATAACTATGAGGCTGCGAACTACGTCCTCGCTTCCGAGGATGAAGCTTAAGGCTACCGAGAGATAGGTCCACACTGGCCCGTAAGGTGTCGTCATGTGGAAGGCGCCCGGGATTACGAAAGGAGCAACAGGATCGTCCGCAAACGCGGCCGGGGAGACAACGTAAGGGTTGGCGTGATACACGCTAGCCACTCGCGCGTAGGCAATGTAGGCGTAAATGTCGCTACTAAAGTTAGGCAGGGCTAGCACCGAGGCTATCGAGAAACCTGCTGCACAAAAGGCCGCAATGGCCACACTGGCGGTATCGCTACCGGCTCTGACGGCCACGTGATGGGCGAGTATATAGCAGACGCTGGCGGCCGCTAGCGCCGCAAGTAGGAGTGGAAGTATCGCGCCATCCGATTTCGGCAGAGGCAGGTTTGCGACTGCCGACCACAGCGGCAGAAGCTCAATAAGGTGAGCGCGTGGATTCTGAGCGAATGGTGATCCTCTGGGCGCCAGCGCCTGAATCGTGACGTAGGAGCCAAGTGACAGTGCCCCTAGGGTGGCGAGTAAAGGGGCGACAGTGTGGTCACCGTGCTGCTCTCGCTGTGTCCCGAACCTTGCCGTTGGATGCACGAAACACTACTCTCCCTTCTGCAGTGCTGACTCTGCGTCTTTCCCCGCCGTTCGCCGCGCTACGATGCGGGAATCTACGGACCGGTAGGCCGCTAGAAGACGATTGGTCGAGTGTTCCCAGTTGAGGTGCTCCTGAACTCTGCTGCGCCCAATTGCTCCCAGACGCTGCCTTAACGATGGATTCTCCATCAGACAGGCGATCTTGGCGGCGAAATCTGCCTCGTCGTTGGGCCTGGCGAAAAGCGCCGCATCCGCTGCTGAAACGCGATTCTCCGGCAAGTCATAGGCAACGATAGGCTTGCCGAGCGCCATGTACTCCATTATTTTCACCATGGTTGAGATGTTGTTAATGGGACTGGAGGGCGCTGGCTCCACACAGATGTCCGCCGTGGCGAGGTAGCGCAGAAGATCGCTACCAAAAGGTAGCTTGCCGGTGAAGCTGACGTGGCTAACAAGTTTCAGTTCGGCAGTGAGTGCCAGCAGTTCTCTTTGGTTGTCGGCAGGGCCGATAATAACTGCGTGGAAGTCGCTCCGTCCCAGTTTCTGTTTCAGGTAGCTTAGCGCGTGGAGCAGATGGTCGACTCCATCCTGACTGCTGATGTGCCCTGCGTAAGCGATGATGTTGGACGCTTTTCCACGCAGTTCGCGGTCCACCTCGGATGATTCGAAGTCCGCTAGCCGAGGGTCGTTGCGCAGGACTACCACACGGCTTGCCGGCAGGCCATGCCTTGCCACCACGAGGTCACGGCACGACTCGTTAGGTACGAGCACCAGGTCGGCTTGGCGGCAACAGGTTTTCTCCAGCCATACCAGTAACCGGTATATCAGCTTTCCTTTGCTACCAAACTTGCTCACGAACAACTCAGGACTCGGATCCCTGTGGTCGAAAACGTACCTTCTTCCTGTGAGCTTTGCCAGCGTGCCGAGCACGAAGAGCGTATCCGGCGGGTTGAAGGCGTGGATAATGCCGATGCCTTTGCTTATCAGAAGGACGATGCTGTAGGCCAGCATGACGAGCGTCCCGTAGCCGTATTCCAGAAAGTAGCCAAGTATGCCCTTACCCGTTGGCGGAGCAGGAAACCGATATACTTGCACTCCACCTATGTTCTCCGACCACGGTTGGCCGCGATCAGCGGGACATACCACTGTTACTTCGTAGCCATCTCCCAGCAGACTCTCGGCCTCGTTGCGCACCCGCCTATCGAAAGGATAGGGGTTGTTCTCGACCAACATCAGAACTCGATTAGTAAGCTTACTCATCGTTCGTGTTGCCAGCTTCTCGACAGATTCGCCGGTTTATGCTGCTCCACACTTGAGCTTGAACAACTTCTGGACGCGCCATCGCTAATCGGAATTGCTTGCCCGGTGCTGAACGAACGCATCGAACATCGGTTTCGTATTGCAGGAGGTATCAACCATGTCCAGATTATCGTCACCACTGGCGAAGATAAACTGATTGGCCAGCCATAGCTTCCGCGCGCGGAACTCTCCTAACATATCCGTCGTGAAGGCCCAGATGAAGGGCTTTTCAAGATCACGCCTATCGCGGGTATCCACGGTGAAGTTCCACTCGGTTATCGCCACCGGTATTCGCACTCCAAACGCTTTGATGGCCATTTGCTGTGCCTGCGTGACCAATTCGCCAAAACTCGGCACACGTGCGAGGATGCTCGCCCCGGGCTCCCTCCTGTCCAGGGAGCCATAGGCGTGGAAACTCAGGAAACTCGGGATGACATCTTCATCGCCCGTGCGCTTGTACACACTAGCGGTAGTTGTGACAAGCTCGCGGATGGCATCGCTCCAAGGATTGGACCACGCAGGGCCACCGATGTATATCTCAGTACCCTGTGATCGCGCGTATCGCTTCAGTTCGGGCACCACGCGTATCCATTCTTGCGCGTAGTGCGCGGGGGACCAGTCACAATAGTAGTTCGGTTCGTTCCCGAACTCATAGAGTACCACTCGATTGCCTGCTCTGCGAATGATCTCCTTGAGCCATCGCACATCTGCCTGTGGCGCGCATTGGTGATTCACTACGGGCGGCAGCGCTATTAGAACCATAGCCCCTGTATCCTGAATGCCGTCGATGATTCGCTCAAACTGGGTGTCGGTCATATCTCCTCCCAAATCCGTGAAGGGCTTCCAGGGCATCCAGCGGTAGACTGGTATCCGCGCTTGCTTAGATATCGCCTGGCAGGCCGGGTTAGTGAGCAGCGGATAACTATCGTATCTGCCTTGGAAGGGCCACGATCCTATCTGGCTGCCGTAGATTAGGTCTTTCCGGTGAAAAACCCCATCATTCCACAAGCGGGTGAGATCGGTTTCGGGCTTCGGCGTCGCTAAAGCCGTTGGCGTGGATGTAGGTGAAGACAGGCTGCCAGCTACAGCGGCCGGAGCGGAACCCGCGTTGCCCATCTCCGCTTTGGACTGCGTTCCTTCGCTCCGCAGGGAAACTATCGGAGCGCGAGTAACGGCGGCTGGTGCGCTGTCGTGGCTATATATCTCCGTAGCATCCGTCGGCGTGCCCATGTATTCGGCAGAGCATCCGGCGAGGAGCACGAGTGCTGCCAGAAGCCCGCAAAACGCACGGAAGGGTACAAGCCCGAGTCCCGGCGGGATAACCGACACGAACATCCCTCCAACATGTGTTGAATGAAGTCCCCGTCATTTGTATGGCACCAAAAAAGAGACGCTATTGTTCGTCTTATCCGTCTCCGGGATGATATTGTACGGATCGGCGACGATGACGACTCGCTTGGGAGGCAACCCCGTAAGTGTGAACCTGACCGAAACGGATGCGCCCGGTTCGACTCGCTCGGCGGTCGTGATACCTAAGAGGTTTTGTGCCGTTTCGCTACTTTCCCTGTAAAACCCCAATGGGACTGGCCCACCTTTCTTTCCCCGGTTGTGAACCACGACCGTAAGTACGCTCGATGCCAGATCTAGCGTGACGTCTTCCTGAGCTAGGGCGAAATCTCGCTCCGGCGAGCCGTACTGCACTCGCAGTTGGCGTGATTGTCCAGGGAGAATGGTGGTGTCAACCTGCAGGGTGTTGCCGACAAGGCTGTACTCGACTGGCGAGCCGTCGAGCGTTACCGCCATCAGCCCGACTTTGCCATCTTCGTGCCGCTTCAAGTGGTACGTCAGCGTCTCAGTTGTCGCATTGCTGACAACCACTTCATTGCCGAAGAACATCACGTCGATACTCTGATCGTCATTTCTCTTTTCCAGGTACATTCTCTTGATTATGTAGTCCAGCGCCCGCCATTCGCAGCCCCCCGGAAGGCGGTTGATGGCGTCGGCGTACTGGTTGAAGCCTTCCGGTCTCGCCTCGAAGAGGCCTTTGTGTTCGAAAGCGAACACAGGCTTGTCGATGAACAGGTCGAATGGGGCAACCAGTTCCGGCGGCAAATGCCGTTGGACGGTGGCAAAGTTGGCGTAGCTTAGTTCGGCCGGGTACATGAGCACGTTCGGGCCTTTCCCATCAAGGGTCTCGCCGAGTGGCACCTCGTCAGCGTTGACTGTTGCCAGGTAGTTGTATTGCTTGAGAAGGGCCAGAGTGGGGCTGGGTGATATGCCGTACGGAAAGATCATCACCGGCGCGTATGGAACTCTTGTCAGTTGCCAGTGGGCCTCCATTCGCGTGCGTCCCTCGACGATGTTGGCCTCCTGCTGGACAATTGGCCGCGCTGGATGAGAATCTCCAGGCTTAGTCTCATACTTGTAGAATTCGTAGTCGTCGTGGTTATTGCCGTGCTGGGCGATCGAGAGCCGGTCGGGGTTGGCGAGAAACAGGGTGGCGATTTCTGCCTGGGTTCGCATAAATTCGTAAGGAGGCATCGCCACAGTAAGATGCCAGTTATGGGCGATAGCCTGCTTCAGCAACGCCACGTAATCTAGTTGCGAGTACCGCAAAGCGGGGTCGTCGATGGTTAGGTTGGCATAATGGTGGTCGTTGTGCCAGGCTTCGTCGCCGGCGCTGTAACGGATGAACATCATCATGGGAACAATCTGTCCAAACCGTCGTGCCCTGAACGTCCCATCCGGCTGTGCCAGGGGATAGTACAGATCACGGAGTGGCGCCGAATCGACTATGTCGTCCTCTGCGATACTGCTTACGAAGACCTGTCCGTGACCATAGACCACACGTGCGAAGACTGCGTACTCCTGTCCGTTGTCGTCTGTGGAGGTCACTAGCGTGTCCAGTCCTTCAGACGTGGAGGCGAGGGAAAGCGCATAGTCTGCCTGCGCGCTCGGATGCACGACCTTTATCCCCGACAGCTGTCTGGTTATTTCCGGCCTGTCCACAGAGACACGGTAGTCTTTCTGGGAATCAGCGCGAGACGTGCTGCCGAGGATTGCGTTGTTTGTCAGCGACCGTGCGGACCTGCTTGGTGCTGTTTGCAGTGTCCCGATCATCAGGTTCAGGCCGCCGTTCTCGATGGCATTCGCCAGCGTCTGCATCTCCTGGCTATCGAGGGACGATTCGAGCGTAGCTGCTACGGCGTAGACGGCAGAGTAGTAGTTTCCCATTTCATCGCGCAATAGGGCGTCGGTAAGGGAATTTGAGGCCAAATCTATCTCGGCTAGCTTCAGTCCATAGAAGTCGACTACCTTGCGGTACAACGCCTCCGACGGGAAGGCAGGACGACGAGAATCAGTTAGTAATAAGACATCGGTAAGGTCCTTGCCTGCTGGTGCTGGAGTGCCCCGGCCTGTAGCGTTCTCCTGAGGGCCAGATACAGCCGATCGCGAGGTGGCGGCGATGGCTGTGTCTCCGGATTCCGGATTTCCTCGATCTCTGCCATCGGATCTGTCGCTCGCTTCACTGCTGCGGTTGGCCATCGCTACTGGTTCGATGGATGCGCGCCCGGTCCGAGCTGCGTTGGCCTCAATCATCGTTCTGTCATACTCAGGCTTCCTCTCTGCACAGCTAGTGGCGAGCATCAGACCGATGAACAAGGCGGGAAAGACCAACTGGATCCAAATCGGCGGATACAATCTTTGACGACCCAATGATCACGGTCCTCCTACAATTCTCTTAAGTTCCGCGATTTTGCTCTCCCATTCGGCTTCGAGTCGCTTCTGGAGGCTCAGAATGCCCTGTCGCAAGTTGGCCTGCTCTCGCTGCGCTCGGAGAATTCCTGCGCAAATACTCTCGACCGAGTTCTCCACGTGCACCGTACCGGCGCTAAAATACTCACGAAGCACCGGCCAATCCGAAACGATCAGCGGGGTTCCAACAGAGACGGCTTCAAATCCTCCCATCAGAAGCGTCTGGTCGTGCTTGGTAAGATCGAGTACCGCGTTTGCCCCGCGTAGCAGACCGATGTAGCTTTCAAACGGAAGGTATCCTGTTAGCTGGCAGTTGGCCGGCTTCTGCGATCTTAGACTTGGCGGCAGACGGCTTGGATCGCCGGTGAGGTAGAAGGTGACATCCTTGAGACGCCTGGCGGCCGCGAACAATATGTCGACCGGCTCATCCTCGTCAAAGGTAGTCACCGCCGCTACGTTGAAGCTCCTGCTGAGGGGATACGAAGTCCCGAGCGGATATCGGCCGGGAGTGAAAGCCAGCACAAAGGCGTTGGCGCTCCAGGAGCGGACCAAGTCCTGCAAGGGTTTGTTTGTGACAATGGTAGTCACGGCCTTGCGAGAGAGCGAGCGGTGAAGCGGCAGGGCCCAGCGCCATCGAGGCGATAGAAACGCCCCGGTGTGCGAGTCGATGACGAACCTCGCCTTGGTGCTCTGGGCATATGCACTCGCAACCAATGCGCAGAAAATCGGAGGGTTCTGCACAAAAACGACATCCGGTCGCTCGTCCAATAGCGTTTGCCACGTCTCACGGGCCTGCAGAACATAGCGAGCCGGCGCCGTAATCGCGCCGCGCCTGTGGCCGCAGTATATGTGGTGCATCGAAGCCCCTAGGTGCTCGGCGAGCAGATCGCTACGTCTGCTGTTGAGGGTCCAGGCGATGAATGTGCTCTTCACGATCCCTCCCTGAGCGAGCCATTTAGCGCCTTTTCGAGAACTCTGTAAATATCGGCAACTCTCCGGTCCCAGGTGTTTGCGCGCGCCACCGCCACTCGCGCTGCCACGACTTCCGGGCTGTAGTCATCGATGGCAGTGCGGACATATCGGACGAAACCATCGTAGTCATCGGCAATGCGCACTACCTCGCCAAAGGCTCCAAGTTCTGGCAGTGCTGTCGCCACTATGGCCTTTCCCGCGGCAAGGTATTCGTGCAATTTGAGCGGATACACCGTCAACGTGTGGCCGCCAATCACGTAGGGTATCAGCGCGACGTCGAAGGCTTTAAGGTACCCCGGGAGGCTGGTCACCGGTTTTTGCCCTAGAAAGAAGACGTTGCGCCTGGCGCGCAGTTGCCGGAGCCGCTCTCCCGCCGGCAAACAGTCCGGTCCGACTAAGACAAGCGAGCAATCCTTGCACACGTCAGCCAAATGTACGAGCAAATCGACGTCTACCTGAGAACCGATCCAGCCGGCGAACCCGATAATTGGGCGAGGGATTGAAACCACGTCCTTCGGTATCTCGGTTTCTGGCCGGAGTGCTGTGTTGAACAGGTCGAAGTCCACACCGTTCGGTGTCAAGTACGTATGCGGGTTGAGCCGCACGCGTCGCTCCCATTGGCCGCGAGAAGTCGTGAAGACCACGTCCGCACAGCGAGTTAGTCGGTTATCATACTCGCGCAGAAGCGCCCGCATTCGCGCATTAGCAGCAAAGTCCGACATCTCGTCGTAGTTGAAGTAGCATACCAGCTTCTCGCCGAACTTTCCGACGAGGTCGATATGGCGCGGTTCGTACAACCACAAGATCGGCCTTTCGATGGCGAACTCTCTCATCGCCCAGCGCACGTGCCTTATCAGGATCAGACTGTTAACCCTGGCGACGAGAGGCGTTGAAAACCGCAGGATGGGGGACGGCAGGTGTCGGCGGGCATAAGGCAAGCAGGGTGGAGTGGGGATTATCGTGAGATTATCGGTATAACGCTGAGGCCTTAGTGCGAACAGGTTCGGCCAGTTGCGTAAAACCTCTGCGCTATGCGGACGATCAGGGTCTCGCCCGTGTTCGACGTAATAAACCTTGTTGTCGGACGCCATCCGCGACATTATCTGCTGGCTGTCCCGCCAGAGCGAGTGCCAAACGCGGTTGTCTATGCAGAGGATAGTCTCGCCGTGCATAATCTACTCTCCCCGTCGGATGTCGCCAACCTCGGATATTTCCGACCTCTGCATCAGGCGCACGTGCGCACCCAGGTAATCCCTGCTGTCCACAATCACAAAGTGGTCTTCCAACCAGGCCGTGACGGCCGGGGCTACTGGAGCGTAGCCAAACAGGAACCAGACACGCTGGCTATCATCGATGGCAGATGGCTGAATGGTGATCTCCTGCTCTTCCCCGGGAGATCCTAGTGGCACGTATTCACTGTCCTTCACTACGAGCGCGGGGTAATGTGCTAGTGCCCTTATATCTGCTGGAAACTGGCCCTGGAAATAGTAGGCGAACGGGCGTGCGTAGTAACCTGGAGCGATCACTACCTGGTCACCGACACGATACTGGGAGCGAACCTGAGCTACTGCCTCGCGCCATTGCTCCCCCTGCGGCTCAGTGTAGTGGACGTAGAGAGCCAGCAGAGTTAGGCCCAGCAATGTCGTTGCCAGTGCTGATCGAAGGCGACTGCCCGCTCCTCGAGTAATAACCCATGCGTTGAGGATAGCCCATAGGGGAATGAGAAAGAGAAGATACCTCTCGTGGTAGATCGGCCGAAACTGGGACACGGAGAACGCCACTGCCCAGGTCAGCAGAATCGCGCCGGCAAGAAGCAAGACTCGCTGCGCCTCTACCCCGATTCGAAGGTGCCATCCCTGCCGGATAAACGTCCAGGCCCCAATGAGCAGGATAGCCACGGTGGTGGCTAGGCTAAGCAGGCGCATTGGCGTGACGCCGATCGGGCCGTACGATGGATCGCCAGTAGTAAAGAGGATAGCCGTCTTTATTATCGACTCTAGCCCTGGTCGAGCCAGCCAGCTTTGCCCTCGATTGGGTTCGACCTGGGTGAAGTTCGCCAAGGCGGGCAAGAACAAAGGGATCAAGGCGATTGCCAACGCAAGCTGGCCTGCAACCCATCTAGCAACCATCCCCCTTGCTATCCGCCTCCGCACCAGCAGGAAGAGTACAACAGCGTTCTCGAAGAGCACGACCAGGGCGGTCACGTAGAACGTGTAAACGGCAACCGCGGTCGCCAGCAGCACGGCTATCCAGATGGTCCGGCGCGAAGGACCGAAGATGATGCGTGCGAAATAGTACAGAGAGATGAGCGCCAGGAGGGCCCCAAGCAGGTAAGCTCGACCTACCTGGGAATACTGTATGTGCAGCGGCGCGATGGCAACTAACCACGCTGACACGACGGCAACACGGATGTCGAAGAGGTGGGCTGCTAAACGAAAAGTGTACCAGACTGAGGCTATGCCGGCGAGTATCGAGATGGCGCGGATCGTATAAGTGCTCTCTCCCAGGCGGAGAAGCACGTGTAGGAGCACATAGAATGTGGGCGGAGTAGCATCCGCACGATCAAACAAGATTGAGCCAACAATTTCGCCGATTTGCTGCCGGCCCATCCATACGCTCCAACTTTCGTCGAGGTCGAGGCCGTTGGCATCTACTTGCACTAGTCGCGCAATGGCTCCCACAAGAATCGCGGCAACATATAGAACCGCCAAGAGCCATTCTCGAGTACTTTGTCTGGCTTGCCGGCTGTCCAGAGCTTCATCGCTGGCCATATTGTACGGACTCCTTCGGGAGGCTCGACCCGTTTTTGGTGATGCGGGGGAGCAGCAGGCTCAGGTCCTCACGGGAAATCGCGCCCGTGAGGAAACTAGTGCCGACGAACAGGGTGAGAACAGCTGCCCCGAAGACGGGCTGCACCGACTGATCGACCCATTGCAAAGCCTCAGCAGACCAGGCCACCGCTGCATATATAAGAAGTACGGCAGATTGCTTCACATACGGACCGACCTCTGCTGCCATTCCACTGCGCTTCAGCAATAAGAGAGCTATCGGGTTGCTGCCGTGTGAGGCCACAAGACTGGCAATGGCCGGTCCCATAACACCCAAGAGCGGAATGAGCGCCAGGTCGCCGACGACGTTGATCACAGCTCTGGTGAGATTTACTGCTAGAGAGCGCCCCGGGTACCCCGCGGCTGTGAGCGTGTAGCCCATCAGGGTGAACAGGAACCCCACCTGCAAAGCAACCATCAGCACGCCGAACACCTTCCCGCTGTCCGCGTACTTCTCCGAGAAAACCATAACCATTGCTTGGTGGCCAAACAACACTCCAACCAGGGCTGCGAAGGAACTAACGAAGGATATCAGGCGCAGTGAGTGGTTCAAGACCCAGTCAGCTTGTGCGCGTTTGACGCTGGCGAGTAGAGCCGACATCGAAGGGAAAAACACCGCAATGTAGGATTCGAACAGACGCTCGAACGCGTCAGGAATGCGCGCGGCCACTGCGTAGCAGGCCACGCTCGCCGGCCCGGCCAAGGCACCGAGGAGCAGCACGTTGGTCTGGTAGAACGCGAACCACAGATAGCGCGTCACCTGCAACGGGAAACCAAAGCGAACAATGCTTCCGAGCATCTGGCGCGAGAGGGTGATGCGCTTCGGGATGGGCAGGACCACGAGCTGGAAGACGCACGAGGCGGCGAAGGAGAGAATCCAGGAGTAGATGAGACCCGTTAGCTCTAAGTCCAGGAGGCCTAGGAAGAACAGGGTAAGGATGAACCGCAGGATGCCGCGAGCCACCGAGACGATGGCCAGGTGTCGGTACTGGTGGAAGCCCTGGAGCATGCCGTTGAGCAGTTCGTCAAAGCTTGCGAACGTGAATAGCAATGGCAGGTAGACGGCGTAGCGCATCGCGCTTTCCGGAGGTGACAGGAGGCTGAGCAGGTTCTGGGCGGGCCATAAAGCCGCCACGATACAAGTGCTCACGAGCAGGCGGAAGGCGAGCGCATTTTCGGCTATAGCCGCTCGATGCTCCGGCGCAGACCCAGCGATCATCTGCGTGACCGCAGTCTTGAAGCCAAAGTCGCTCACCATCACGAGGAAGTTGGTGACTGCTATGAGAAGCACGTACACGCCGTATGCCTCCGTCGAGAGGAAGCGTACGGCGGCGACCATTTCCATAAGGAGAAAGAGGATATTGAGACTAGACCCCGAGCCCGTGAACATGACACTGCGCCGGAACGAGGTCAGATGGAAAGCAGAGCGGTCACTGTCACTCACGAACCCTATCCCCTATAGTCTGATGGAATGTGAACGGGCGCTCAGCAGTTCGATGTGTCTTAGCCTGAAAGAGAGGCCGGTCGTCAAGCCTAGCGCCACGGCACTTTCGACCTGCATCAGAGTAGACATAAATGCTGACCAAAGCAGCACACCCAGAAAGCTTGCGAACATAACCATCACCAATCGCCTGGATAGTCCATCCCCCATTTCCCAGTATGACTTCCACGTCGCTATCAGGAAGGCGAGACAGCACCAAACAAAGGCCAGCAGACCAGGAATGCCCATTTTCACCGCTATGTAAAGATAACTATCGTGAACGAATTGCGTGAACCGGCTCTGCACGCGATCTGCCTCGTATCCCAGTGTTGTGACGTTGCGGTACGCGTTGCCCAAACCTACGCCTAGCAGCGGATGTTGCGAGATTGACCGAAGGGCTTCTTCAGTCTCGAAGCTGCGCCACACGAGCGAATCGGTCTCCAATGTTTCCTGAGGGGTAAGGATCGAGGAAGCCCGCTCGCCAAGCATTCTCACCGTTGGCGAGCTCTCCCATCGGGTCAGGACGCTTGCTCCCCCCAATACAAGTACGAGCGATAACATCATCGCTAGCGCGAGAACACGCACGAGCGCAACCTTATCCGGCCGAGGAAGAAGGAGACAGAGCGCCGACAGCGCCACGGCCGAGGCGAGCCATTGTGATCTAGTGTAGGTCAGGAGAAGGCCAACGTTCAGAAAGAGGAACTGCAGGCCAAATGCGCCCCTGAGCAGCAGGCCGAAACGTGGGAACAACATCAAAGCGAAGGCAACGATGGCCATTACGTAGACCAGCACGTGGTCGGGAGGGATGACACGGACTGAACCAAAAGCCGCCCCCCAGTCTCCTTGTTGCCAGATCAGCCAGCTTCCTTGTGCCATAACGCCTAGCAGGAAGGTCCCTTGTCCCAGGAATTGCTGGACGATAATGACGGCGGCGGTCACATCAGCGACGATGAACATCATTGCCATTAGCAGGACAATTTGTGCGCGGCGCGTAAGCGCCCAGACGGCGATGAAAAAAGTGGAGTAGTAGACCAGCGGCCGCAGTTCGGCGAGGGCTGCGTTGCGTTCCACATTACCATAAAGTATGGCGTAAAGCGCCGAGTAAACTGCCAAGCTGATGAAGAGGAGTAATGGTCCACCGAGCACCCGCCAGGTACTTTCCGCGTTGCCAACAAATCGACGCCGGAGGAACAGCAGACCGATCATACCGCCCAGCAGCAGGTCACGCAGGTCCAGACCGCCAAAGGGAAGGCGGACGTCGACGATGTCAGGCGCGACGAGGCCTGAACTTAGCGCCAGCAGAGCTATCAAGCCAATTTCTGGGCGGGCCCAAACGAGCGCCAGCGCGGGCAATCCAAAACCAGCCAGAGCCAGCGCTACAGCGGTAGCGACTGGGGCGATCCAGATTGCGCTGGCAACAGCGGTCAGCCCAGTGATGCTTACAGCCACTCGCCAAATCGGTGCTCTGGACATCCGGTGCGGGGGCAGTCCGATGATTCCGTCTACCTGTGCACGCGAGTCTATTGCGCTCAATAGAGCCTCACTCCCGTAGACTTCCCACTTCATAACCAGTCGATCTCCGGAGACTTGGTAATGGCACCTGCGATGCGCCAGCGCCAAGAAACTGCAGCCCGAGAGCAGCAAGCACACCGGCGCCTAGCGCTCCAGCTAGGGCCAGGAAAAGAGAGCTAAACCGGATTGGGCTCCCCCCGGAGATTATGGATGCCGATTCGACTACCTGAATGAAATTGGCTGTCGCGACGTTGTCTTCTTTGAGCTTTGCCTCTCTAACCTTGTCGAGCAGCAACTGATACTCGGCTTTGGACTCTTTGACGCTCTCGTCTAGCCTGTTATACTCGGGTCCCAGCGCGATGATTCGCTCGCGTTCCATGAGCAGTTGCTTCAGCAAAGTCTCAGTTGCCTGCACAGAAGCGATGCTTGCTCCTTCAAGCACTCGCTTGTTCCGTTCCGAGGTCACCTGCTGAATGAGTGATTGGTAACTTGATAGTTCATCACTCAAGACGCCGATACCGTTTTGCATACGAAAGTTGGAGAGTGCCTCCTCGTCATCCTGCAGCTTCTTCTCGGCCTTCAGCAACTCTTGTGAGAGAAAGGCCTTGGCGGCTGCGGCTGGTTTCGCCCTAATCTCGCCGTAATAGGAGATGGCTGCGTTGGTGTGTGTGTTTGCGATCTGTTCTGCCATCTGGGGATTAGCGGACCGCGCTGTGATGTAGACGAAGTCAGAATCACGCGACATTTGGATATCGAGCCCATAGTTGACCTCGTCTCCCTGCAGCCCAAGCTGTTCGATTGTACGACGGCGTATCTCGGCGCTTCGCGTAATCTCGCTGAAATTGTTGCGCGCCACCATTACTTCGTCTCGCACGCTGGTCGAGCGGTAGGTCTCGAACAGCGTGACATCTTCCTGTTGAGGAGCGGTGATCTGTACTTTGACGCGTGCCTCGTACGACGGGTCGATGGTTCCCAGTCGCAAGGAAAGCGCAGGAAAGGTGCCCAAGATCGCCACCAGGATCACCACCCATTGCCAACCGCCAAAATGATACTTGCGGGTTAACTCTTTCTGTTCCATCTGCCCTTTAACTCCTCCCCACCTCAGGGGGTTGCACAGGATTTGACTGCCTTCTGTCGTCAGTCGCAATCTTCAAGGGGTACATCACCACACCACAGGCTCGCGCATACCTCCGTTGAGGAGTGATTTCTCGGCGCTTTCGAGTATTTTCACCACCTTCAATCCAATCTCACCACTGCTGCGTGGCTTACGCCCGTGCAGCACACAGTCGACAAAGTGAGCGCACTCTAGTTTCAGTGGTTCGTGAAGAGGAATGGACGGAATGAAGATGTTGCCGTAGCGATACGAGAGTTGAAACTCACCGTAACTGTCGGTGTGAGCTGGAGCGTCCACCCCTTTGTCGTATACCTTGATCTTCTCCAGAGGCTCGACATCGTCGTAGACGATCATCTTCTTATCGCCGACGATTGTGGTCCGACGCACTTTGCAGGGGTCGAGCCAGCTCACGTGCACGTGAGCCTGGATCTGATTGGGAAAGTTCAGCGTGAGGCGCGATACGTCGTGGATTCCCGGCTGGACGTACGATTGGCCGCAGGCGCTGACGTTTATGGGATCGAGCCCCAGCACAAATAGCAGGATAGATACGTCGTGGGGGGCAAGGTCCCAAAGAACATTAACATCCTTCTGGAAGATGCCTAGGTTGGTGCGCCACGAGCACACATAATACACGCGGCCAATCTCGCCCCTAGAGATCACATCCTTGAGCATCTCCACTGCCGGGTTGTACTCGAATGTGTGTCCGGCCATGAGGACCAGGCCCCGTTCAGCGGCCAGGTCTACCAGTTTCTGCCCTTCCAGCCTGTTTCGCGCCAGCGGTTTTTCTATCAGCACGTGTTTCCCTGCTCGCAGACAGTCCATGCCGATAGGGAAATGCGTGGTGACTGGCGTAGCCACGACCACGGCGTCCACGTCGGATTCGAGCAACTCGCGATAATCGCGCGTGACGGCGAGGTCGGGGTAGCCCTGGCGAGCCTGAGCCAGGCGGTCCTCCGCCAGGTCAGCCAACATAGCAACTCGCGTGTTAGGGAGTTCGCGGAAATTGCGGAGCAGCTTAGGCCCCCAGTATCCGTAGCCAATTACCCCGACGTTCAGCGGGCGCGCCGCTCGCGGCGCGGCTCCAAGCGCCATCTCACGCTGATCGAGATTATTCGTGTTATATTGCTGCACGAGCGCCACGGTTGTCTCTCCTTCTAGGTCTACTCAGCGCCTTTGCACGAAATGACCGCCGGTATGGTGAGAGCGATAATCTTCAGGTCCAGCCAGAACGACTGCTGCGCGATGTAGTACAGGTCCATTTGAACCATCTCCTCGAACGGCACTCGGCTTCGGCCGCGCACTTGCCACCAACCAGTAAGGCCTGGTACCGCTGCTAGTCGCCCGAAGTGCCTCTCGTCGTACTCTGCAACCTCGTAAGGTAGCGGTGGGCGTGGGCCTACAAGACTCATATCGCCCTTAATCACGTTTATGAGTTGCGGTAGCTCGTCCAAACTGGTTCGACGCAATACGTACCCAACCCTCGTCACCCGTGGGTCACCGTTTATTTTGTACTGTGAACCAGAGCCTCGGTCTGCACTGGGATTGGGCACCTTGTTGCCGATAAGAGCCTGAACGTACTGGCGATGTATCTCCGCATCGGCATTGTGGTACATCGAGCGAAACTTATAGAACGTGAATGGGTGGCCACCCTTGCCGATTCGCATTTGCTTAAATAGGACGGGCCCACGTGAATCCAGCTTTATGGCCACGGCGATTGCGAGTAGAAGTGGAGCGGCTATGATAAGCCCTACCGACGCCAGAAACACATCTAATGCGCGCTTGCTGGCAAAGTACAGCCTGCGGTTGCGTCTATCGGAATCGATCCTAGAGAGGACGCCTTGTGCTACTTTTTCTTGACTGCGATCCCTCAGTATCCACCAAGAGAGTCCCGACATTGAGACCAGCAGCGCGCCGAGCACCACTATCAGGCCCTGCAGTATCTGTTCGACGGTTGCGTGGAAGTTCACTAGCACGCCGACTTCCAGCAACGTCGCGATGAGAACTGGCCAGGCAACGTGGTGTGTCAGGCGCACCGAGATCAGGTAGTAGGCCTGAACGTAGATGAGCGCGAACAGTGTCATCTCGATACCTACCAGCCCGACGTAGGAGTAGGCCAGCCCATATTGGGTACCGCTCATCAACTGTGTTACGAGAACCGGCGCCAGGATATAGCCAGCCGCTAAAGTCGTAGAAATCGCTCCTGTGATCACCAGTCCCTTGAGTAGCAGGCGTGCCCTATGAGGGCTGTTGGGCGAGATTGTTGCGGACTTGGCAAAGATCACCCATCCGAGGGCTATTGCCGTCATGGTGATGATTTTCCCAAGCAGAAATGCGACAGCGTAATCCCCAGCTACCTCAGCCGAGAAATAATGCTTCACGGCCACCTGGTCGATGTTGGAGATTATCATCAACGCGGTGTTTGTAACGAGGACGAGCATTGAATAACGGTCCAGGATTCCAGTCGCAGCACGAACGTCTCGCCCGCCGTGGCCGCTCACTCGGAGCTGTGGCAAGAGTGCTACTGTGGCGATTGCGAAGCCAGCAAGGTTGCCCACCGCGTAGGCAGCAATTGCCCCGTTCACGCCGAGACCCCAAAGGACTAGCAGCATACCAGCCAATAGCCGCCCTAGCGATTCAATCATAGAGATTATGCTCGCTAGGTATAATCTGTTCAGGCCTAGGAGTATGCCGTGGGGCACTGGAATCAGGAATGAAGAGAAAGTGTACAGCCCCAGCACTACGATGGGCGTGGCGCTATCGAGTTGGAGGAACCTCGCTACCCAGGGGCTGACTAGCCAATGTAACAAAAGGGCTGCTACAGCAAGTGGAGCAAGTGTGCGCATAGCCAGTGTGAATACAAAGCGCACCGGCGTTCTCGTCGAATTCTGAGCCTCGGATACGGTCTTGATGGTCCAGGCCTGAAATGTCCTCATCAGCACTGCGATGACATATGAAATTGATGTCAAGGTCACCAACCCGCCGTATTCGGCCGCCGACATCATCCGAGCCATAAGCATCTGGTAGAGGTATGCGAATCCGTTGCCTAGCATCAGACCAAGGAACAGGAATGACGATTCCCCGAGAAGGGTATTTACCAGCATCGATAGGGTGTATTTGCGCATTTGAAGGTGAAGATTCGTTGTGGTCATCTCAGCATAAGCCTTCATTTCGGCGGGAACTGCACTTGAGCGTAATCCCAGCCAGCCATATAATCAGGTCTCTTCCAATCCTCAACGCGGTTACCAAAAAGATAGGATGTTTGTGGCCAGCTATCTCCTCGCCCCAGCAAGAGGCCTATTTCGTGGAGTACTTGCACCTGCCCATTCCCCCCGTTTTCCTTGTCGACCTTGGCGCCAAAGTGAACATAACGCTCGAATACGTCCTGGGTGGGCCATCCTTGCCAAAGCAAGTAGATGCCCTCCATAACACCCGCGCGCCCGCGTCCACCAGCGCAGTGGATGTACGCTGCTCGTCCTTCACGACTTTGCTGATCGACGAAAGCTAGAAATTCGGTGACTTGATCCGGGCTGGGGGCGGTGTCATCGGCGATCTGCAGGTTTAAGTACTGCATACCCAACTCTTCCACGAAGCCTTTCTCGTCGTACTCGACGGGCTCGCTTCGTAGGTTGACCACCGCTCCGAATCCTGCCTCCCGCAGGCACCTGATTGAGTCAGGATAGGCCTGCTCACCCCGAGCGAGAAAGCCCTGGCGCGACCAGCCGAAGTTTGCTATGCCACAGTATTCATGCGGGTCGGGGTCTGCGTCTTCTTTCTGAACGGTTGGCCCAGATAAGTTGGGCTCGGTGATAGGAATGCCTTCCTCCTGCGTCCTCACCGTGAATGGCTCTCCAAGGCTAACCGCAAGCACGGCTAAAACTAGGGCCACAGTGATGGATGCCAACACCAGTCGAGCATTCATCCGACTTGTACACCTCTCTCTCGCACGCTGCTCATCGGAAGCCATTGAGAGCGGGCAGTCTTATTGAACACAGTCAGTTCCTTCCTGGCTGCTAGATGGCCAAGAAGCCAGACGTTTTTCTGCCGGGCCAGTTGCTCCTCATAGGAAGGGGGAAGGCTGTTGCCGCGTCTGCGCATCAGGTACACATATCCGCGCGACGCACGCCGATGGAGGAAGGCGTGGTACTTGTTGGCCTCGGTTACCAGGAACATCGCCAGCAGAATGTCGAGCCACTCGACCTCGACCCCTAGGGCCCGCCCGGCCTGTTCGACCCATCTGGCTGTCCTTCCCGCGAACGATCCGCCGCGGATGAACACCTCGTCGAAGGCTACCAGGTAGTCCTCCAAATAGCCGTCGATCTCCTCCAGGCCAACGGAACGGGCGTGAACACGTGCGAGATAGCCGAACACGTCCATCAGCGGCAAGCTGGCCGGGACGCCGAACTCCCAGTCCAGAACGTGGATGGCCTGCCCATCTAACAAAATGTTGGCGGGACGAAAGTCGCCGTGTCTGAACACCAATGGCAAGGGCACGCGGGCCATCTGGCGGACGCGACAGAGGACATCTTCCAGGAACGCTCTCTCTTCAAGCGTCAACTGAGCGGTAAGCGAAAGGAGCTCGATAGGCCGAGCGAAGTGTGCTTCGATTTGCCCCTCGCTGAGCTGCTGGGGGTGCGCCCCCACCTCTTGCTGGCAGCGTAGCAGCCAACTAATGCCGAGGTCTAGCAGTTCATCCATCCTGGAAGGCGCCAGCACGAGTAGGCCATCGAGAGAAGATCCGCGCAAACATGGTTCGACTCCTATGAGATGTCCGGCTATCGTTGCTGTCAGGAGCGGCTCTGGCACGGTTGCCCTAACGTGTTCGCCGCCATTCTTGCGCAGATAGTGGACAAGATCGTACTCGGATGCCAGCAAAGAGTTGTCTTTCGGCGAGCGCGGGACCTTCACGACCCATCGTGGATACGGCTCGTCGTCTGCGAACACGTAACAGCACAACTTACCAACGCCGGTTCCCCGAACCAGGAACGAAAGATCTTGCGGCTTAGGCCTTTCTAGTGGTAACGATTCCCAGTTGTTCAGCAAGAACTCCTGTATCTGTGGCAGCATGCTAATCCCCTTGGGCGCGAGCTACGACCACGTAACTAGGAACTGCGAAACGAATGAGGCGGGCGAGGCCAAGTCGGCGCCCAACGCGCCAACCAGTTAACGCCAGCCGATAGATCAGCGTAAGTCCCCTCTCCTCCAGCTTGGCTCTATAGTCCTCGGCGGCGAGAAGGCTATCAATGAAATGCCGTACCGGCTCCATACGATCCAGCGGCACTATGAAGAATGGTTCGTGGTACGAAGGTAGTGCTGCGAAGAACCCTACGGGCGTGAACCCGGCCTCTTTCAACGCGGAGATGCACCCCCAGTATGTGAGCGCCTGCTGTTGCCGATTTCGTTGGCGCCCGAGACCAAGGCGATTGGCAACGCCAAGCAGCAGCGATCCACCCTGTCGCAACACACGTTTCACTTCGGCAAGTATCGCACTGGGACTACTGGCGCCAGCGGTTCGGTAGTCGACAACGGATTCATCCGCAGGGTCGAGGACAATCGCCGCGTCAAACGAACCATCGGCAAACGGCAAAGGGCAGGGTGCTCCAACGCGAACCAGATGCAGGTTCTTCACCCCCTCCTGTCGACACCGAGCGGAAGCGAATCGCAATCTCGTAATTCGATCGTCGATGCCCACCACAGAAGCAACACGCGTGGCCAGGTTGAAGGCAATGGCCCCCCAGTCGCAGCGCATCTGAAGCACCCGGCTCTGGTCGTTCAGAGGGAGCAGATGTCCCAACTGGCCCTGGTACTCGTCCACCGCGAGGCGATAGGCCACGTGGTTCACAAGGCGCATGTAGTCGTGTGCCGCCACACTCCAACCCTTGGCCTCGGCACACTGAACGATAGCCTCAGCCTGATGAGTGGTGAATTCGCGATTCTGTGATTTCCAGTCGTGCATTTGCCTTCCCAAGAGTCTACTTCCTTGCTAGAAGATAAAGATGGTGAGCCTGGAATCGTCGGAACCACTCTGGCAGATTGACCTCGATGTCGCGTACGAAGTTGACTACTCGTGATGCGCTACTATCAGTTCGCTCACCCTGCTTCTCTATCTTCCATTCCCATCGCTTGCCCAACCGGGATAGCATCTGCTTTAGCTCGCCGCGCAAGGGCATGTCCCACGTGTCCATCCACGGGGGTATATCGACCGATCCCTCCAACTCGACCTTCATTCCCTGGTCAGTCAAGGCGTGACGGATGGCGCCAAAGGCCATCTGCGGCTCGTAGCCGTGGTCCCATTCGAGATCGCACAGTCGGTGATACATCTTGTGGAACAACGTGCCAAGATTACTGGCGTTCTGGGTCATTATCAGCACATAGCGGTTCGAGACCCTCTTCATTTCCGCAACCAGTGGGGCCGGATCACGGAAACGCTCGAACATGCAGTAATTCCACACAAGGTCGAACGAGTTGTCGCCGAAAGGAGTGTCGTCCACATCGCAGCGGGTGAAATGTACGCGCTCGATCAACCCCTGGTGCTGCCAGACCAAACGGGCACTGTCCAGCATCATCTGAGAGGGATTGGTGAGCCAAACCTCGCCTCCAGCGCGCGCAAACTCCAAGCTGTTGATCCCCGGCACGCCGGTGACTCCATCGGCAGGGTTTTCCAGCACGGTGCTAATGTTCCGATCCCGCTGCAGTTCACGAAAGAAATCGTCGATCACCATCCGCTCGTAGATAGTGCCGATTCCTTCGTCTAGATCACGAGGCGCGACTCCTACGTTGCGCTCGATGAAGCGCATGAGTGTTGCGCGTTCCTCAGCCTCTATGCCCATACTACTCCCTCATCGCCTGTCTTCTTAGCTCGACGGTGTTCGAGGTATGACTTGACCAGAACTAGAATGACGAAGATCGAAGTCGGAATGTAGATGATCACCCAGGCCAGCAGGGCCAACGTTTTCCTGAGCATCTCTCTCCTCCTGATTCGAGTTTCTCTGCGTGTTGCTTGCTATTATCAGACGACTCTCGCGGCAAAGCCGCTACCCAACCCCACCCTGCCAAGATGCCAGGGGCGCGGGCGAAAAACCCAACTCACGCTGGTACTGCGGTTTGCAGGCAAGAACGTACACGTTGTGGGCGAACAGCGATTTGATGAAGCCTGGAAAGTGTTGCCCTCGCTCTATGAACGAGGCTTTCTCGACCTTGATCCTCAGCGCCTCTGCCTGTTCGCTGGACGGGACGCAGGGGTCTGTCTCCGGCGCATCGCGTCTTCCTAAAGTCACCGGAGCACGGCCAATAAGCTCTCGAATGAGATTGGGCAGCTCTGGAAAGCCCGGCCACCAGGGGACATCGATAAAACCATCGGCTACCAACTCCATTCCCCCCTGCTTCAAGGCAGAGCACACTGAAGTCCGACTCATCCATCGACGTGGGCCAACGAAGTCGCAGCTCGTTCGGCTCAATCGATGATAGACGTAGTGCGCGTATTGCCCGTAGTTGCGCGCGTTGGGGACGATGACCATCGTTGCCTTGGACACACGGCAAAGCTCGGCCAGAAACCTGGCTGGATCGGCGAGAGCCTGAACCCGGTCGAAACTCCAGGTAAAATCGAAAGCATCCGTTGGAAGCCCCGTATTGTACAGGGAGGCGTGAATTGGCTTGACGCCCTTGATGCCATTGAACGCCATTAGCGCCGTCGCTCGTGCCAGGAGAGCCTCGTCGTCGCTCACGAGCGAAACGTCGCATCCAAGCCAGGCCAGGATTAGGCTGCCTGCACCCACCATTCCGTAAGAGTCCAACGGCAACTCTGCCACTGTGCGCAGCCGTGAGTTATTCACCAATTGGGTGAGGAAGTCGTTAAGCATAGTGCGCCGATAGATCGCGCCAAAGCCCTCCTCTAGATAGTAGAGGTGGACCGGTTCCCGTGTCTGCTGCGGTTGGTCCACTAGTGGCGCGGAATCTGATACCACTCCTCCAACCATGTGTTCCATTCCTCCGACCACAACTATACTGTCCGGCGGCTTGCCGGGTATTCTTGGGAATTTGCTGGCCAGCCTTCGCACTTCTCTCCCGGCCGGCTCACATTCACGTCCCGAAGCGCGTCACTCCCGCAACTGGGTATGTGCTCGCTATTTGGACGCTCAGGGCCAAGCTGCCAGCGATCGCTAGCAACATTTCTGATCCATGACTGGGCCACTTTCAGCCCTACGCTGGCGAGAGTAGCAGGGTGCATAAGCATGTTTGTGTAGCTCGCGTTGGCGAGCGGGCAGTGACATTGCTTATGTCGGATGCTTGCCCGTACCCGCTCGGCCTTTGGTGAGAACCAGATGCGCTTGAAGTCGTAAGCGACATCACGCAAATTGCCCATAGTATCGGCTCGGACGCAGCAGGGCCAGACGTCGCCGTTGGCGTAAATATGCGTGGAGGCCCAGCCAGCGAAGCAGGGTATGATCTGGGTCTGCTCAGCCAGTGTCCTCTTCACCAGCCCGTAGTACCGCAGTCGGAACGCCTCAGTGATAGCAGCGAGGCCACGGAACCGACGTTTTCCTATCCGATCCAAAAGCTGGTCGATAGCCCAGGTGTATTCTCCCAAGGAGGGGGTGATTTTGAGCCCCACGGTACCTAACTCGACTCGCTCCTCAGCGATCTCGGTGATATATGCGTCGGGATGCAGACTAAGGGCGTACTCGAACAGTTGCGGCGCATCGGCGACGTTAAACTTGGAGATTACCGAGTGTATGCCTATGGCCAGGTTGGGGCAGTCCAAAGCACGTAGGGCCTGGTAAGTCCGTTCGAAACGCGCGAAATTGCCGGGTATTCCACGGATGCGGTCGTGCTTCTCGCCCACCCCGTCCAAAGACAGGTTGATGATGACTTGCGCATCCGGACAGCCTCGGCAGATCTCCTTCACCTTGGTCGATATCGCTCCGTCCATAATGCCATTCGTGGGGATGTTTATAATGGCAGGCCGACAGCGTTCGTACAGAGACTGGCAGAGAGGCACCAGGTCAGGCACCATAAATGGCTCTCCCCCGCTGATCGTAAACCAGAATGGCGCTCTCCCCAGGCTGTGGAACACGCGCTCCCACTCGTCCAACCTCAACTCGTCTTCGCGCTTTTTCCAAATATTGCACGTCGAGCAGCGCGAGTTGCAGCGCGGCGATGGCGTTATGGTCAGGCTCGCTGGTAACATCCGCGGCCAGCCTGTTCGTCGATACGCCATATAGAACGGGCTCCTGGCCAGCACCCCAATCACTTGACGCCTCCCTTGGTGGTCAGCGCGATATCCCAGATGGCGTGGTTGCGCCGCTTGAAGCGGAAATCGATCCACCCCAGAAAGCGACCGTATATCTCGAGCGCAATGACAGCCGGGACCCAATAACAGCGGCGGGATCGCCAGCCACGGCATCGCCACAGCGCTTTGAGGATCCGTAAGGTGCTTAGAGTTGAGACTGCGTATCCTTGCTCGCTGCGCATCCGAAGATGACCAGCGTAGATGCGACGTCGTTGTTTTAGGAAGTCCTTCACCGTTTCCGGGCCTCGGTTATATACGACTGCCTCAGGAACGTAGCGCAGACTGTAGCCCTGGCCCCGGATGAGCGGCTCCATGTTCGCCTCGTCAACTGCTGAGTCGAAAGGAATGCGCTGGAAGACCCTTCGAAAAGCGGTCAACTCGCCCAACTTCGGGTGGCTGAGGGCGATTTGGTGGTGCAGCTCCCACAGCATGCTGACGGCGAAGCCCATAAACGTGTTCGGATCGTTGACCGGGATGGGATGCCCACCAGTCATGCCCACTTCGGGATCGTGAAACGGTTCAAGCAGACGCTGAATGGTGTCAGGCTCGGGCAATGTGTCGGCGCTCTCCATCACGAGGATGTCGGAAGTCGCGTGCCGCAGAAAGAGGTTGACCGCGGAGGCTTTGCCCTTGCGAGAAGGTTCGGTTATCAGCTTGACGCGAGGGTCACGAGCGCAAAACTGGCGTACCACGCCCTCGGTGTTGTCGGTGCAGCCGCTTGCGAGGACTATGATCTCCTTGATGGCACAATCGGTAGTTTTCTGATCGAGGAGAGCTTGCAGCAGCCGGCCGATGTTGGCCTCTTCGTTATAGGCCATAATCCCGATACTGCCATTAACCGTCGGTTGCGGTTCGGATTCGCCCTGCGCTTGCACAGCAGCGCTCAGCACGGCCATTACTTTGCTCCATTCTTGGCGGGCTACCCCCCGCCACGGCGCACGATAAACGGAACAGTCTCACGATACGTCGAGTTACTCGCCCTGCCAACGTGGGCTTTGTTAACGTCGCCCACAGCCCGACTGGTGCGCTTAGATGTACGGCGTGTTTCTGCCACGCTAAGCAGAAAGCGAAACCGGCCATCAAGACTCTTGATGGCCGGTTTCGCTCTAGCTAACCGAGGTCCAAGCGACCAGTTATGCTCCCCTTGCTTCCCCTTTGGTCTTCCCCAACCTCGGGTCATCGCTTCCATCAGATAAGTTGACTGTGCTCTCTTTTGCCGCCCTACCTCCTAGCCGTTACATTGCCTGGCAGATATCAGTCACGGCGAACCGGCGGGATCAGCGGAGCGCCGGGGCGCGCGCCTATCTCCACCGGCCCATTCTGCACGATAAACCTTCCTCACCCTGATAATAAATATAGTAGCACGGCTATCTCGCTTTGTACAGGCTCAATTTGCCATTCCATCAGCGGATCACCAGCGGTATATATACCTTAAGTTGCTGGGCACTGGGAGTCACCGTGATGGTGAATACCTTGTCGCAATAGAGCCCGCCTTGATCGGTGGCGCGAATCCTGACACTGTAAGACTTCTTCGCTTCGTAGTCGAAGACGGCGTTAGTTCTGAGTTGGCTCCCGACGATGGTGAAGGAAGCGTTGTCCGTGTCGCCTGCGCCAGCCACTAACGAGAAGGTATGAGTATCGCCCAGGTCGGGATCGGTGGCCGATAGCGCGCCCACGACTGTGTCGATGGACTGGTTTTCCGTCACGTTAGTGTTGCTCAGGGTAATGTCCGTCGGTGCGTGGTTTGCGGGGACGACGCTGATGGTGACAGTTGCATTGTTGGATTCGACAGTCATCGCTTTCGCCTTATAGGTGAAGCTATCGGTCCCGACAAATCCTGAGTTTGGAGAGTACGTGAACGAGCCGTTGGGGCTTAGGTTTAGCGTACCGTGAGCCGGACCACTTACGAGCACCGCCGTCAATTCGCCTCCCTGGTCGTTGCCCAGCACGCCCGGTGCCGGCACGGTCAGGTCTGTATCCTGCTGAATGCTATAAGAATCGTTCGCTGCCGTCGGAGGTTGGAACCACCCGACCACTCCGCTTCCCGTTTCGCTAGCTAGAATGCGTGTGCTGCTGGTCGTCGCGAGGAACGGCATCGGCGGAGAAACGACTTTCTTGTCGCCTCCAATCAAGGCGTAGTATACGGTACGTTGCTGCTTGGGATCGGTGTCCATCCAGGAGAAGATCGCTCGTCCCTGAGCGTCGGCGGCAAGCGAGAGAAAGGCATCGCCACTCTCAGCTACTTGAGCGCTTTGTAGGCAAGTGGGCGAGATTGAACTCGTTGCCGTCCCCTTATCGTCGGCTACAACGTAACGGATGTGGGAGCCATCGCCACATCCACCCCAGGCTGCCCAAGCAACGAACACCCTGCCGTCGGATAGTCGCTGACTGTCTAGATACCAGGGTTCGATCCCACTCGTGTTGTTCAGCACGGCAGGAGAAGTGGCAGCGTTGTCGGGGCCGACGATGGAGTATTCAATGCGCTGCTGGCCGTAGTTGGTCCAATAGACGGCGGCCTTGTTGCCGCTCAGAGGAGCGACAGTGGGCCAGGAATAGCCAGTGGTATTGGGAGCGGTGTCTTCCGGGCTCAACCTCGTCTTCTGCCTTACGATGCTGCCAGCGCTTGATACCACTGCGTAGTAGATCTCCTGCTGATCGTCACGGTCGTTTCCGACATCAGTGGAGTCGGGATCAACGGTTCTGTCTGACCATTGCCAGACAATGACAAACCGGCTGTCGTCTGTGGCAGCCACGTGCACGTGTCGCGCACGTGGCTGGTTCAAGCCCGACGACGTGCGCCAGAACGTGTTGCCGGTCAGGTTGAGAATTGAGCCAACCAGATTGCCCGCCGGGTCGAGCATGGCGAAGTGAACGTTGTACCTGCGTCCATTGGCGTTGTTCTCGGTTCGATACCACGCGATTCCGATTTTCCCGTTAGGGGCAACGGCTACAGTCGTGCCATTGTCGTGAAGGATACACCCCGTGCCGCAGGTGTAATCGGTGTAAAGCTGCCTGGGTTGTCTCCACAGTGGAACGCCATCCTTGGTGTACATCGCATAGTAGGTGAAATAATCGTCGGGGGTGGTCCAGACGTGAATCAGGTTCCCGTTCGGCGTCTGGTCTACACTAAGCCAGCGATTGATGCCACTGTAGCTAGCGCTATGCTCGGCGATTCCAATCTCGCCCGACGGTTTTGCCAGGTAAAGGTCCATCGGGCTTAGCAAATCCACCCTGTCCTCCCGATAGGACTGCGCGAGCGGCGCCGGAATGGCCACTTGAACTGTGGCCTGCTTGGTCACGGTCGGAGTTCGGTTGGAAGTGGCTGTCACCGTCAACTTGACGTTATCCCCAACTGCGGTCGTCCAGGGAGCGGTGATGTTAACGTCCGCCGTGAACTGGGCACCAGGGTTGAGCAAGACCGTGGTTGTAGGCAGAGTACTGGTGTCGACCCAGCCCGTCGTGGACTTATCCCAGTTGAGGCTGAAGGTATCCGGCAAGTCGCCCCAGTTCTCGAGGGTCACCGTGAAGGTCTCAGTAGCGCCGGGCTGAGTAAAGCGCCCCTGGTGAGGTTGGATGAAACCGATGCGGGCACCGGGCCCCGGTGGTATGAAACGCACGGCCGTGGACGAGGCGGGCGTGCCGCAGAACTCCAGGCTCGTCAATCCGACAAGCCCGTCGTCGTTCTCTATGCCCGCTGTGGCGCAGAAATCCGGGGCATTATCCGAGCCGAAATTCATCTGATTGTACTGCACTGTGATATAGCCGCTCTGGTCGAGGATGACCTCGAAGGTGAGCGTCTCATCGTGGATATCGCCGGTATGCCCAGTCTTCACCTGGTACCACTCGATCACGAAACGATTGGTCGGTGTTGTCTCGATCTTGGTGTAGACCCTGTTGGCCAGACCCGTCCCGCTCAGGACTAAAGGCGACCAGTAGGGGGCGATAACGTTGTTTGGCGGCGTGGGTGAAGGTATCTCACCTTGGGACGGCCAGGTCGTGCCACAAATGTCACTGGATGTGAAGCTCAGGTATCCATCCTCTGCCACGCACACCTTACTGTAAGTGTTCTCGTAGAAGGTAAAGCTAAAAGGCAGACTTACCAGCGTGGCACCGGCGCCCCCGAAGTCCAGCGGGTTAGTGGGAGCGGCCTCGATCCAGGAGTAGGTCGCCGCGTCGTCCCACGAATAGCCAAAACTGTCTGGGGTGTGAACCGTAGTGGGTGAGAACAGCGCGTTATACTCCGTGGAAGCGATGGCCTCAGCGGGAACGTACCACTGGCCATTGGCTTTCTTCTTGGCCATCCCCTCGGACGGGGCTGGCTGCGCGTTCGGAGGTGGTGGTGCCTGGGCCACGATTGGCAATGCAGGCAGCACTATCGCGAGGACCGCAAGACAGGCTATCACCAACACTGTGCGTTTCACTAACTCCTCCTCCTGTAGGTTGTTTATCAATGGCAATAGCGGACCACCGCACACAGATGCAGACCCGGGCATATGAGTCCCTTTAACGAGCCTGAATGCAAGGTTATTCACCCTTCTTCCAGAAGGACGACTACTGGATTAGGAGGCAGGGCCACGGCCCTCGTCCCAGCCCTCATCTGCCACGATTTGCGGCGCCATCGAAAGGTGGCAAATACCAGCTCCCAGAGGGAGAGGTGACTGATCGTCCGCCTCACGTAGCCTCCTTTGCTGCTAATGGCGATTGTGGGACTATTCCGTAGTCACTAGCAAATCGTCCCCTGGTAGGCAGGGTGATCGCGCTCCTACGATTGAATCGAGCGCAGCGCCAGTATCCGAAGTAATTTCACAAAGTCCATAAGAATGGAAAAGGCCGACCATCTGCCGATGGTCGGCCTCCAATTTGCCACCTCGCCCGGCTGCGTTCAGCCTGGGCGTCTTCTCCCCGCTGTCCCTCACCCGCGGAGTGACCGCCAGCGAGCAGCGCTTTGTACAGATAAGGGTACAAGAAATAACAATGGCCAACCACCAGACGGTGGTTGGCCATTCACCAGCAACTTACTGGCTCGCCTGCCTAGCCCACGCCCCTCTACCCACCCCACCCGGCCGACATTCGACCACCGGTGCTGAAGGTGGACGCAGAGAGTATCAATCAACTTACTTGGTATTATATCAGCCAGTTGGCTGGTTGTCAATGTGCTGAGCCCGCTCGCCTGCAAAGCAGGGCCCTGCGGCAGGTTGGGCGGGAGCAGTCCGCGAAGGCGGACTTCGCAAATGTAGCCGAGGTTTTAAACCGCGAGGCGACTTTGAAAAAGCCCTCGTATAATATGTTTGCCGGGGGTTGGCTGCCCGTCTCGATGCCCCTTGACAATCGAGTGGGCATATTATACAGTCCTATAGGGAAGCTGCCCATCGAGATAGGTGAAGGGATTTGAAATCATCAGCCAGACCAGAGTCGGACGGAATCGACCGCCAATCCTACGAGCCTGCCTACGTCCAGCTGGCATCTATCTTGCGCCAGCAGATCGCCAACGGTGTCTATCGTCCCGGCGACCGGCTTCCCTCCGAGAGCCAGCTTTGCGCGCAGTATGGAGTTAGCCCGATGACTGTGCGGCGCGTTATCAATAAGCTGGCTGAGATGGGCGTTGTCACCGCGTATCAGGGGAAGGGGACGTTTGCCAGATCGTTTGACATCGGCGAGGCAACGTTTCGGCTGGAGCAGCTGAAGGACACGCTGTCCCGGCGGCAGGACACCCAGGTGCGCTTGCTTCAGGCTAGCATAGTCACCGCGGAGGAGAGGGCAGCGCACAAGCTGCGCGTCAACGCCGGAGAGAGGCTCGTCTACATACGTCGCCTGCTGATTCACGAGGGAACCCCTGTCATCTACCACCGGGAGTATCTGATCTATGATCCCCGGCGGCCGATCGTCGAAACGGAGTTGCGGACCACTTCCCTAGAAGGGCTTTTCCGGGGCGAAGGGGGCGATGCCTTGCGCGCCGGAGACCTCACCATTGAGGCCATCACTCTGCTCGACGAGGAGGCCAGACTACTGGACGTGCGGGCTGGCTCACCTGCCTTCAGCCTCGAACACACGTTTTATGACTTCGATCGCAATCCTGTAAGCTGGGGCTGGTTCTTATGCCGCGCCGACCAATTCAAGCTCACTTCCCGTATCGGCGACGCTGACTTGTGGGAGCGATCTAGATGAATGAGGAAGACCTGCGTCAGAAGCTGATCGATGCGGCGGCTGACCTGGACGAGCAAGCCACCCTGGACCTAACCCGTCGTCGCCTGGCCCAGGGACACGATCCACTTCAAATCGTCGAGGATTGCGAACACGCTATGCGCATCGTGGGCGAGCGCTACGAGCAGCACGAGTACTTTCTGGCAGGGCTGATCATGGCCGGGGAGATCTTTAGGCAAGTGATGGAAATAGTCCAGCCGTCGATGGAGCGGGTGCTTGCTGGGCACGACTCCGGACGTATGCTCATCGGTACGGTGCAGGGAGACATCCACAATATCGGCAAGGATATCGTCAACATCGCCCTGCGCTGTTTCGGCTTCTCGGTCGAGGACCTTGGAGTCGATGTGCCACCGCGGAGATTCCTGGAGCGATCGCTTGCTACGCGTCCCGATATCATCGGTCTTTCGTGCATTGTGACCAGTTCCTTCGATAGCATGCGCGAGACGGTCCAGGTGCTACGGACGAACACCCCGCGATATGTCCAGAACATCCCCATCGTTATCGGTGGTGGTCAACTGAACGAGGACGTCTGCCGGTACGTCGGCGCTGATTATTGGATTACTGATGGCATTGAGGGCGTGCGCCTCTGTCAGCACATAATGCAGAAGAATGCCGGCTAGCCATTACGCTAGGTACAAACATCTACTCGGATAACAAACAGCGCAACAATCTCTGTGCTAGGGCATTGCCTGTGTTACGTTTGCAGAGTGCACCTGACCCTTGTCAAAGTGCACTGCTTGAGGCGTCAGGAAGGAGGTGGTGGCTAGCGAGCTCGTTCCAAGCAGTAGCGGATGAGACCAGGAATCTATTCACAGAAGGAGTGAAGAGAAGTGAGAAAAGGCTTGGGATCCCCGCGTTTTGTCTTGTCGTTGTTGGTAGTGACACTGTTGTTATCCTCGCTGGTTGGTGGCTGCGCCTCAGGAACCCCTGCAACCGGCACGCCGGCTCCCGCAGCGACGGCTGAACGACCGGCAGCTACGGCGGCGCCAACCACAGCGCCGGCTGCCTCTACCAAAGCTCAAGAATCGGCAAAGCCTGCGGCCGCGAGTACCTCGGCACCAGCTGCCAAGGTTAGCTCGGTGAAGGTAGGAGTACTGGACGCGTTCAGCGGGCCGCTTGCTCCTATAGGAGAGTCGGCGAAGAGAGGAGTCGAGCTGGCCAACGATTACATCAATGCCCAGGGGGGCATCAAGTCCATGGGAGGTGCGAAGATCGAACTGGTGTACGCCGACCACGAGGGTAAACCGGATCTGGTTATGAGCCAGGAGGAAAGGCTGGCCCAGGAAGGTGTGGTCGCCGTTTTGGGAGCGCACACTAGTGCTGCAACCATTGTAAGTACGCAGGCAGGAGAAAGACTCAAGGTTCCTCAGGTGGTCCCTCTCGGCATCGCCGACGCCATTACCGAGCGCGGCTTTAAGTACACGTTCCGGCCCTCGGTCAAGTCGGACTGGTTTGTTAAGGATCAGGTAGACTTCCTTCCCTTCCTGGCCAAGGTCAAAGGCATCAATATCAAGAAGGTCGCCCTTCTGTATGAGGACACAGAATACGGCCAATCCAACGCAGCCGGCCAGAAGAAGTATTTGGCGAAAGGCGGTTACGACATTGTTGCTGACCTATCGTATCCTGCCGGAGCTAAGGACGTCAGCCCCATTGTCTCCAAGCTTAAGGCCGCCAATCCGGATGTCACGGTGCAAACCTCTTATCTTGCGGATGCCCTGCTGATCACGAAAACGATGGATCAGCTCGGTTTCAAAGGAATCGTGATCGGTGCGGGGGCTGGACACGTCTCGGGAGACTTCATTAAGGGCTTGGGCCCACTGGCAGAGAACATCTTTGCCGTCGCTATGTGGAACTCCGACCTGGCAAATGCGCAGGACGTCATGAAGGCATTCAAAGCCAAGTATCCCAGTGCTGTGGCAGATCAGGATTTCGCAATCTACTACCAGTCAATGCTTGTGCTGAAGGAAGCGCTGGAAAAGGCTGGAAAGGCAGATCGCGAGGCTCTGCGTGACGCGCTCTCCAAGCTGGACTTCACTGGACCAATGCTCATGGCCTACGAAAGGATCCAGTTCGGGGAAGATGGCCAGAACAAGCAGGAGTACACGCATAACGTGATGACTCAGGTTCAGGATGGTAAGGCGGTCACCGTCTGGCCGGAAAAGTATGCGACCGCGAAGATAAGGTAGGAGATTTCATTTGCTGGCCCCGCCAGTGGTAGACCACAGAGAATTCTAAATAGCGTCATTCTGAGCAAATCAGGATCCCAAGACCCTGTGCAAGGCACAGCAACTTGAAGTTCCTGAAAAGCTGCAGCGTAGCGAAGGCGAAGAATCTCGGCCCGCAAGTGCCGAGCCCCTTCGCTACGCTCGGGGGTGGCAGATGCATAGTAATCACTGTGGTCGACTACTACTGAGGCCGTACAAGGTTAAGGGGGCGATCGGAAGGGTCGCCCCCTTGGACATCCATAAGGTTGCCCAAAACATCAGATCTCGGTCTGCGTTTCGCTACATCCCCAGATACGCTTGCTTGGTGTACGGGTTTGAGAGCAACTCCTTGCCGGTTCCCTCGAGCACCACTTGCCCATTCTCAAGGACGTAGGCGTAGCTGGATATACCAAGGCAATGTCGTATGTTCTGTTCTACCAGCAACACGGTCAATCCAATGGAGTTCAGGCGCTCGATAACGCGGAACACGTCTGCTACCAGACGCGGTGCTAGCCCCAGCGATGGCTCGTCCAGCATTAGCAATCTAGGCTTGGACATCAGGGCTCTTCCTATGGCGAGCATCTGCTGCTCTCCGCCGGAAAGCGTTCCTGCCATCTGTTTTCGACGTTCCTGCAGTCTGGGGAACAACTCGAACACCTGACGCAAGGTGAGTTCCTTGTCATCTCTGGCCCGAGGGTGAGTAGCCCCCAACATAAGGTTCTCGTAAACCGTCATGCTCGCAAACAGCTTGCGACCCTCCGGGACCTGGACCACTCCGCGACGCACCACATCGTAGTTGGGGACCGACAGCAAGTCCACTCCTTCGTAGACGATAGATCCACCGGTCGGCCGCACCAAACCGGAGATCGCGTTGATCAGTGTGGATTTTCCCGCCCCGTTGGCGCCGACTATAGACACGATGCTTCCCTCGCCGACCTCGATCGACACGTCGTGGAGCACCGTTACTTCGCCATATCCAGCGCGAAGGCTCTTTACTTCAAGCAAGAAGAGCGTCCTCCCCCAGGTAGGCTTCGATAACCTTTTCGTTCCTGGCCACTTCGGCAGGCTCTCCCTCAGCTATCTTCTCGCCGTGATGCATCACCACAACTCTATCGGCTAGCGCCATTACAGCTCGCATCACGTGTTCAATAATGAGGAAGGTTATTCCCCAGGTGCGCAAAGTCTTGATCAATGCTACTGCCTGCTCGATCTCGGCGAGTCTCAGCCCAGCCATAACCTCATCGAGAAGCACCATCTTGGGTTCGGTGGCCAAAGCTTTGGCCAACTCCAGACGCTTGCGCTCTGGCACGCTCAGGCTTTGAGCCAAAGTGTTAGCCTTATCTCCCATCCCGACCAGTCTCAAGACCTCCACAGCTTTGTCCTCAGCTTCTCTGCGAGAAGGATGGCGCACAAAAGCTCCCACCATCACGTTCTCCAACGCTGTCAAATGAGGGAAAGGCTGGACCAACTGAAAAGTTCTGGTCAGGCCCAACTGGCATATCTGGTCTGGACGAAGCCCGCGCAGATTCCTGCCATCGAAAGTCACTGACCCACGTGTGGGTGGGTAGAACCCGGAGACGAGCGCGAAAACGGTCGTTTTTCCTGCCCCGTTAGGGCCTAACAGGCCCACGGTCTCCCCCGCCTCGACGCCGAATGACAGGTCGTTGACTGCTAGGAGGCCGCCAAAGGATTTGGTCAAATTCTTGGCTTCGAGCAGGCTCAAAGGGTCGTCTCCTTTTTCCCCGGCACCGGGCGTGATAACGCTGAAGCAGCTCTTCGACGTGGCCCAGACATCTTCCGAACCAACCCCATTATGCCGTCGGGGAAAAACAACATCATCGTGACAAGGAAAGCGCCATACACTATCAGGTGGGCGCCAGATACTCCACTCTTTCCCACCGTTGCTCGCATTACCTCCGCGACCGGCACCAACACGGCGGCGCCGAGCAATGGGCCGAACGTCGTGCCCATGCCGCCCACTACGGAGTATATGATGACTTCCAGAGACAACTCCGGGCTCAAAACAGAGGGAGGGTCGACGAAGAGCACGTACTGCGCGTAAAAGGTCCCTCCGAGCGCTGAGAGCGAAGTGCTAATCGCCGTAGCCAAAAGCTTGTACTTCATCAAGTTTATTCCTAGAGCCTGCGCTGCGTCCTCGTTTTCCCTGATTGAAAGAAAATAGAATCCAGTCTTGCTGCGCCGCAGCCACCACGTCAGACCTAGCCCGACGGCCACTAGGGCCAGCACTATGTAATAATAGGGAAGCTTCTCCGTGAACTGGTACGCCAGCAAACTGCTGCGTTCGAGAGGAACCATCAGCCCACTGGCTCCGCCTACCTCTCTAGTGTTGGACGCCACGTACACAAATATCTGAGCGAAGGCCAGCGTAACCAGCGCAAAGAACGGCCCCCTGATTCGGTAGCGGAAACTCAAGTAGCCGATGAACAGCCCTAGCGACGTAGCAATGATTGCGCCTCCCAACATTCCAAGCCAGGGGCTGAGCTTGAAGGCGCGTAACAGCAGCGTCGAGGTGTACGCTCCGGATCCAATAAAAAGCGCGTGCCCAAGAGAGAGTTGCCCGGCATAGCCACCTAGGATGTTCCACGCGGTCGCCAGGTAGGCATACATGCCAACAAGTATCAGCATGTGCAGGATATAGCTGGGTAGGAAGATGGGAAGCACCAGCAACAGGGCCCCAAGGATAACGATAAATGCGACTCGCTCCAAGCGAAGCGACATCAAAGCCTCGTACCCCCAAGAATTCCTTCAGGCTTGAGCAGCGTTACCAGTATGAGGACGGCAAAGCTCACTACCGGCCCCATTGACCCGGGCATGAATATGGCCCCCAGATTCTCCGCCACTCCTATCAACAGTCCACCGGCCAACGCACCCAGGAAATTGCCCATTCCTCCCAGCACTACCACGACCAGCACAGTAAGAATGAAAAGCCCCCCTACGTCAGGCGATACAGAATAGATGGGGGCGAGTAATGGACCGGCAATGCCAAGCAAGGCGATGCCTATTCCGAAGGTCATCAGATACACGCGAGGGACGTTAATGCCCATCAGAATGGCAGCGTCGCGGTTCTCGGACGAGGCCCGCATCGATCGACCTATGTTTGTCGACCTGAGCAAGTAATACAAGACCAATGTCACTACAACGGAGACGACGAAGGCCAGCAAGTGTGGCGCACTGAGAATCACCGATCCCAACTGGATTTTCTCCCTCGCAAAAGCGATATCCACAGTACGGTAATCCGACTTGAAGAAGAGAAGGGCAGAGTTTTGGAGAAAAAGTGAAATACCTACCGTAAGGAGAAGCTGATTGAGCTCGGGGGCTGTCACCGCTGGACGAATGGTGAGCCAGAAGACCAGAGCGCCGAAAACAAACAACGCCGGGAATATCAGCAGAATGGACAGGTAAGGATGAAGACCCAGCCCCGTAAAAAGGAAGTAGGTAGCGTACATTCCCAACATAAGGAATTCGCCGTGTGCGAAGTTTATGATCTTCAGCACACCGAAAACGAGAGTGAAGCCTGCCGAAATAAGCGCGTAGACTCCACCCAAGAGCAACCCCGTGACCACTGCCTGCAAAATCAATGTCACATCTAACATCAACTCACCTGCGCGGGGAACCGCCTCCAGACTTAATCCCGTGCTCATAAGAGACATTCGCCTGCTCTTAACCTTAGTGGCAATCGGAAATTGAAGCACGAGAACAGGTGGGGAATTGGAGGCAATTTAGCATATGGCGCATCGCGTTGTCAAGATTGCCCAAACAGGAAACAGGGAAGGTGCCTCGCGCTTGACTTTGTGTCGCAATAGTGTATCATAAGAATGCAGGCTACCTAGAGTGCAAGCGACTTATTCAGGGGTGACGTTTGAGGCGACTATTCACGACAACCCTGGTTTTGCTCTTCGCCGCGGCGACCTTGCTGACCTTCCCTCTAAGCGCTCAGACTCGGTCTGAAAACCAGGCTCCCATGCAGGAGCCACGATACTTCTCGGAAACGAACCTCTCGATCTCCAACGCCAAGTTCCTCGATTATTTCGATTCCCGAGGGGGTGTCAACACCTTCGGGTTCCCGATCTCGCGGGAATTTCAGCTCCTGGGTACACGAGTGCAGATATTTCAGAGGTTCGTAATGCAGATCACCCCTGGTGGAGGCGTGGGGCTGCTAAACCTGTTAGACAACGACATGCTGCCGTACACTTCGATCAATGGGGCAAATCTACCGGCCTTCGATTCCGCTCTGGCCGCATCAGCTCCAGCTGTAGGGACGGCGGAATACTCGACGAGGATCATCGATTATATCCGGTCGAACGTCCCAGATGAGTTTCACGGTATGCCTGTTAGTTTCCATACCACGTTTATGAGCCCGGTGCGCATGGAAGTTGCGTTCCCACAGGGAGGGGACCCGAACTTGTTGCCGCTGATGAACCTCGAAATCTGGGGGATTCCTACCAGCGCTCCAACGTTCGATCCTAAGAACGCGAACTTCGTCTACCAGCGTTTTCAGCGTAACGTTATGCACTACGACCGCACCTCGGGTACGACTCAGGGAATGCTGTTGGGACAGTACTTTAAGGCGTTGATAACCGGCGAAGGGCTTCCCTCCGACCTGGAGCGAGAGGCGAGCACCAGCCGTTTCTTGAGGCAGTACAACAATTCTCGAGACCTTGGGCTCAATCGCCCAGCCGAGCTTCCAGGAACCAATATGCTGGGGGCCTTCGAACCCGAGTACGCTCCAGGTATGCCCACTCCCGCGCCGACCAACACTCCGGTGACGACGAGCACGCCGACTCCTCTGCCGATCGTCATGGGGCCATCTTGTCAGTACGATGGGGAGATGCTTTTCGTTCCGGAGTACCCGCGAGCTGGAGACGTAGTGACGGTGACGGTCACTTCTCCTACCGCTTACAGCAGCGTTCGTTTAGCTGGTCCAGGCTCGCCCCACTATATAGGAGTCGCCAGCGGCCTGCGAGGCTACGTCTGGAAGTGGAGAACCCTGGTAGCCGAATCGGGGCTCTACAACTACGATTTCTTTGTGAACGGGACGGATCTGTGCATAACTGGCTTCTTTAACTCCGGTGGCGCCACGCCTACTCCGACGCCAACGGGCACTGCGACGCCCACACCAACGTCAACTCCTGCTCCCTTGCCTATGGTGATGAGCGTCTCGCCCGCATACCCTGCCCCTGTGCACAGGGCAGGGGGGATGTTGACCATCTACGGCACCAACTTCGGTGACCCTGCCAGCACGTCCAATCGCGCTGTTTACGTAGGCAGCGCCCAATCCAACATCGCGTCGTGGTCCGATAACCAGATACTGGCCATACTGTCAACCGACACGATAACCGGTACCGTCCAAGGATATGTGGTTTCGCGTGGTCGATCCAGCGAGCCCTTTCAAGTCAACGTCATAGACTAAGTATTGTCAGCAATTAGCTGTTGGCGGTCGGCGTTGCGCAGCAAGCACTTGTTTGAGGTTGGCAGTATGGGTGGTTTCCGCCTACTCCCTACCGCGCGCCCGGTCGTCTATTGGGCAAATCCGAGGAATAAGTCGCCGACCACTCGAAATCGCGTCTGAGTCGCCAGGGCCTATCTTACGCTCATCATGTGGTGCGCGGATGCCAATCCACCGGGCCGCGGCACGCGGCTCGTCCGCGCCGTTGCACACCTCGATGACCGTCATCTTGGACCGCGGACGTCTCGTCCGCCATTCGTAAGGCAGCCTTGACTCACTACTTGCCGTTGATGTACCGGTCAGCGTAGGTCGCGGCGATGGCTCCGTCTGCGGCCGCGGTTATCACCTGGCGTAGCGGCGTATCCCGCACATCTCCAGCGGCGAACACGCCTCTCACGTTCGTCTCCATCTTCTCATTAGTGACGATGTATCCTTCTCGCGTGAGTCGCAGTTGCCCCTCGAAAAGCCTGGTATCCGGACCGGTTCCGATAAAGATGAAAACTCCATCCACGGGCAGCACGCTGCGTTCTCCCGTCTTCACGTCCTTGAGAAGCAGCCCGGTAACGGTCTCTTTGCCCTGAATCTCCTCCACCACTGCGTTCCAGCGGAAATCGATCCTGGGGCTGCTCATCGCCCGCTCCTGTATTATCCTGGTTGCGCGCAGCGTGTCTCGTCGGTGTACGATGGTGACCTTCGAGGCAAAGCGGGTTAGATAGGTGGCCTCCTCTACCGCCGCGTCGCCTCCGCCGATGACGGCCAGGGCCTTGTCACGGTAAAAGGGGCCATCGCAAGTGGCGCAAT
>Ga0315298_1001200_pt1 | contig 48814 bp, 55 predicted proteins | sample WHS_1_MG_FD_203077 | JGI IMG/M metagenome (GOLD analysis project Ga0315298, IMG submission 203077) | Extremophilic microbial mat communities from Washburn Hot Springs, YNP, Wyoming, USA - WHS_1_MG | ecosystem: Environmental > Aquatic > Thermal springs > Hot (42-90C) | place: USA: Wyoming...
CAATCTTCCCCGTTAACGCTTCAAGGTCAGAACGATTTCCGGCAACATAAATTCTGTGCACATATTTGTCAACAAGTTTGACGCGTTCCCCGTTTTCGCCTATGATCCATACTGTTATCTGGTCTGGCCCGGAGGGGTAAACGTCTAATATCCAGCCTTCGACGGCGCTAAGTCTTCTGAAGTTGTTTTTCCAGTCGTTCAAGGCTCTCTTTAATCTCCATAATCTCTTTCTGCTGGCTAAGTAAAATGCACATGAACATGGCCTCGGTTAAAACTGGACGCGTAGCCATCCCACCAGCAGATGCATAAGCCCTACAAGCATTCATCATCCTGTCAAAGGCTTCAAGCTCCCTTCCACGAAGAGCCTTGCGGAAACCCTCCCACCTGGCAATTTCAGCCTCCAAAGCCTGCCTATATGATGGAACAGTCCTACCCAAAAGTTACGCCTCCTCTATAAACTTTGTCAATGTTAAATTAGCCTTCGGCAACTCAACCGTAAATGGCTTAACCCTCGGATGATCCTGCAACGTGAAAGTTAAAGATCCATGCTTAATTCCAAGCCTGACAAGCACGTTGCACCGCCCAAATAAAACAGCTTCAAAGAACAACCCTCTCCTAGAAGCCCTATCAGGATTGTAGGTGGCTAGAACAATTTTACCCTTTTTAGCTGCAATATCCGCAAGCTTTGAACAAACCTTAGTGAAAAGATCCACGGCCTCCCTTTTCGGAATATCCCTATCCAAAAATAGAGAGGCAATATCAGAAACAAAAACAAGCACAACATTATGCCTATCAATAAAGGGTTCAAGCTTTTCAAGGATTAAGCTAGAAAGCTGATAGGCAGTAAAAGCCCTCGAAACATAAATTCTTTCCAAAACATAACGTGGATCAAGACCATAACCACGAGCAACCTCTGAAACAAGATAGGGACTAAAAGAATTGCCACCGTCAACAAAAACCACATCACAACCTAAACCATGCAAATCCGGCGGGAGAATACAGCGAACACACAAAACAAAACCCATTAAAGAAGAGCCTTCACCATACAAAACGCCAAAATCACTACCTTCAAAGCCTGGAAAAACATCATCCACTACCGGAACGCCGAGGGAAAGACGCCTAACCCTTTCAGCTGACAAAACAGACAAACCAAACCCTCGTTAGGCAAATTGTAAAATCGTAACAGCCTAAATAAAGGTTTACCATCCATCACATTTGCTGCACTTGGAGAGTAGAGTTAAAGTGTTTTGAAAGGCTAACAAAATATATGTTAAAAAGTTGAAAGGGCAGAAAAATGATGAAAATTTTGAGAATGAAATGCCCATTTTGCGGTTGTTGGAACAAGTTTCCGGTAGATAAAGTGTTCGTTGAACAGCATGTTTCCGATCCAAAGATTAAGGCGTTCATTCCCATGTATAAGCCACTAGAATTTATTCGCTGCAAAAAATGTGGAGAAATCATCGCCAACCCAAACGAATTGATTAGAATTATGAAATCATCTGCAAAGGCTTGATTAAAGTCAAATGTTTTAACCTCTAATCAGACGAAGCTTTTCAGCATAGTTAACCAGAGCTAAACGTAACGCCTCGCTTTCATTTGTTCCAAGGAGTTGGCATATCCTCTCTAGAATGCTTTTCTGTTGAGGGGTTAGGTATACCCTCACAACCTTTCTGGCCAGTTTAGGGCCTCCCGCAGTCCTACCTACAGGTCTTTTTAAGGTATCGCGAACTATTAATTTTGAATCTGCAATTTTTCCCTTAAAAATCTTCGTGTGAGCTACGAGAAAGACCGTAAAATGGTAAGGATGAAAGGTGGAAAGCGTAGATCAGACCCAAATTAATGTTTTACCTTTAGACAGTCTTGTTGTCCCGGAAACATCGATTAGGGTAAACGTTGAAATTGGCGTTGAAGAGCTTGCCGAATCTGTTGGACGCGACGGTTTACTTGAACCTTTGGTCGTCAGGCCCTCCAAGAGAGAGGCGGGCAAATACGAGGTTGTCTGCGGTTTAAGGCGTTTCCTGGCAGCCCAAAAAGCTGGGCTGAAAGCCGTTCCATGCGTGGTCAAGGAAATGAGCGATGTTGAAGCAATGGAAGCCATGCTCATAGAGAATGTGGAACGCGAAAACCTCACAGACTATGAGATGGGCAGATGGTTCAAACTGCTGATGGAAAAGCACCCAGATAAATACCCGAATGTCAGAGTTTTGGCTGATAGGTTCGGTTACAAAAGCCACGCGCAAATTGTGCAGTTGTTAAACCATTATGAAGCCGTTGAACAGCTAAAAGGAGTTGTGCCGGCCAACATGGTCACCCGGGTGACCATGTTGCCTGAGAGGGTTGTGCGTGAGATTCGCCGCGCCGACCCAGAATATTGGGCTACGCTTGTGAAAGCGTATTTCAAGTCCATGGACGAGGGTAAGCCCTTAGGCGTGGCTGGAATAGCCGCCCTCGTGGACTCTTTTTGTTGCCGTCTGCCAGAGATCACGTATCCGCCGAAACAAAAAGAGGAGAAGCCAAAGCCCTCCGAGGAAGTGCCCTCGACCGGGGCTGTGCCTTCAAAGGAAGAGTTTGAAAAACCTTCCGTGCCCGTTGAAGTGGAGGTTGTCAAGCCGGAATTCAAGCCCGAGCCGGAGAAGGTGGAGGCGGTTGTTGAGGAGGAGCGACGGCGCATCATCGCTGAAAGGGAAGCCAAAAAGAAGCTTGACAGAGCCGGACGCACATACCTTACCCTCATAAACTATTACCCCGAGGGGCTCGTGGTTTTCCTTGAAAAGCATTGCGACTTGTCCGCGATGGGTGAAGATGAGATTGTAAAGCTTGCCCGCGGAGTCCTCGACGTGGTATTAGGCGAAGTCACAGATTACGGGAAGGACACGAGACCTTTGGAGAGGGCGCTGGAAACTTATAAGAAGTGGCGGTGAAATGCCGCCCGCTTCCCTACTTTCCCTTCTTTTTCACTTCAAATATGTTGAAGGGATAAGCGACTACCAGGTTTTGGCGGAAAAGTTTGGCGTTATCCCTGAAGCTGTCCGCTGGCTTGACGGACAGCTAACCAAGCTTTTAGAATCCAAGATTGGAAGGCTTACGCCAGACCGCATTGAACTGGTGTGTCCAGAATGCCTCAGCGCCAGAGTCTACGAGGATCCGGAAACTGGCGAGAGGGTGTGTGGAAGCTGCGGGGCTGTGCTGGACCATGCAAAGTTTGACGAGAATCTCCCATTCGACACGACATACGCCTTGACAAGCGAATTGGCCTTCGACAAGAGCTTGGGCGGAACGTTGAACGGCAAAGCTTTGATGAGGGTTCTCGCCCAGAGCCCATCAACAGAGCAGCTTCTCAAATCCTGCGGAAACGCGGACTTGGGGTTGAGGGCTCGCCTAATCAAGGTTTTCGTTGAAACCGAGGACCCGCCAGTCGTCAAGAAGGCGAAGGCGAGGGCTTACGAGTTCAGCCAAATGTATGGGCTTGAAACCGACTACGTTTTCAACAACGATGTTGGAAAGCTGCTTCAACGGGCTTACCATTTGGCTCAAAGCATAGGCGAGCCGTCGGTTCTGCGTAACATGGCTGAAACGTGCTTCTGGCTGTGCCTAATCCAACATGGCAGAAAAGGGTTAGCTGATCGTTTTAGAAGAGAGTTTAATGTTAACACAAAGCTTGTTGTAGCCTTCAAACGAGCCAGAGAGCTCAGAGAAACCGTTAGAAACGCTCGGCTAACTCCTATTTACGCCACATATTTTCTCGAAGCTTTCATGCAAGTTTGAGAGTTTGCGAGTTTGCACACTATTTTTCTTTTAGAGTGGAGGAGGCCTCTTGCCCGCTAAAGATAGAGAACAGCCGCGCCTAAACATCCCCACAGATGAGAACACCTACACCACGTTGAAGATTAAAGCTTTCCAGGATAGGCTGCCCTACTACAAGCTCGCCAACTTCTTCATCGGCTTGGGCCTGTGGCTCCATGATAGGTTGGGCTTTATTGAAAGCCAAAAGTTTGTCGCCGAAAACTACCCGTTGCTTTTCCTCGAAGCTATCCGCAGGGAGCTCGCCCAGAAAGGGTTCCCAAAGATTCAGCTTCTCGACGAGGTAATCGCTGAAGTCGAGGCTTTCCTCCACAGGAAAAGGAGGTGTTTGAAAAATGAAAACAATCAAAATGCCTAAATGGGTAGCCGTCTGCCTCGCGGTTTCAGCTTTGGCGAGCATGTGCCTTGCAGCCTTGGCCTTGACAAACTACACGCTCGTCAAACCCTTCACTTTGACCATAACGACAGCCCCCTGTCCGCTGAGCGTCAGCCAGATAAGCTTCGCCTACGATCCCGGCCTAAACCAATACACGAGCTGCAGCCTCCAAGTAGCCAACAGCGGCTCGCCTACGGCTGCAACAGTCTACGTCTACCTCAAAAACGCTTCAGCCATCACGGTGGCTCAAGGCAGCCTAACGCAGACCTTCCCGTCGGGCAACACCAACATAGTCGTAGCCTTGACATGGCTTAACGGGGAAACCGTGGACGACGTGACAAGCGGCTACGTTGTCATTCAGCCAAGCTGAAAACCGTGAGGGGGAGATGGAGAAGCCATGTCTGTCGGCTTGGACGCCCTTCAGACGGTCATGCTGGCTTTGGCTGTGGGCTGCGGAGCTCCAGCCCTAATATATTTGGCTTTCAAGGGAACGCTCCGCGATGAGAAAAAAGCCGAGCCGAAGGAAATCGAGTTTGAACTCCTTCCAGACCTTCCCACATCAACCCAGCGCGAAAGCCAACAGCGGCTCGAGCCTGGAAGCCACGTCTATGCAAGCGTCATTGGCTTCGCAAGGATAGAGGATTCGCCGCCGCTTCCAGCCAGGATAACCATCTACGTGCCCGTCAAATACGCGGAGCAGATAGCTGAAAAGCTGGGCTGGATTAAGCCTCAGCCCAAGCCAAGCCAAGCGGGGCAGAAGCCCAAGGCGGATGAGAAGCCGCCAGCCAAGCCCATCATAAGAAGGATAGGTGTCGAATATGAAAGAGAAAAAGAAGGAGAAGGATGAAAATTTTGAAGTGCCCGACTGTTTCGGAAGCTTCGGCTTGACAGATGACTGTGTCGGCTGCCCTTTCGAGACAGAATGCCAGACTGAAACCGAGGAAATAATGGAAGAGGAGGGGGAGTATGATTGAAGCGTAGGCTCGCCATGTTTTTGGCTCTTATGTGCTTGCTTGTTTCGGCTTTCGCCTCCAAGCCCGCCGAAGCCCAGTATTGGCGGATCGCCCGCATGAGGCTTCCAAGCTACGAGCTTTACGCTCCAGCCCAGATAATCGTCAGCTTCGTCTACACCAACAACGTGAGCGTCAACGTCCGCACCTTGGGAACAAGCCTCTACAAGGTGACAACAAGCCCCGTCCAGATAGTCTTCGAGGCTGAAGCCTTCGACGTCTACACCATAGACATCGCCCTTTCATACAGCGTTCCCGTCAACCAAACCATCATCATAGGCTTGTATGAGGGTGGAAGAGCCACCAAGGGCATAGAGCTCGACACGGACGCAGATCGCATAGAAATGACCTTCAAAGTCAGCGTTGTGGAGGCTCCCCGCTACCCGACAGCCGAGGAGATAGCCAACGCCATGTGGAACTGGCTTCAAACCAGCTTGAACGAGTTTATGACACGCCAAGAAGACATCAACAGAAACGTTGCCAACATGTCCGTCATCATCGGCTCGCTTGCCGTCATAAGCTTCGTGGTCTGCATAGTGGTTCTCTTGGCAGTCTTCTACCTTCACAGGCGTGTCGCCGAATTGAGCGAGTGGAGCATACGCCACAAGGCTGAAGGGGGCTGAAAAATGCTGAAGGAAAAGGACTTGGAGCGGCAAATCAAATGGTTCAACGAGTTGGGAGAAGTATGCTGCAAATGTCCGCTTTTCGTGCTCAACAGAGGATGGTGTGATCCGCTATGAACGGCTTTACAGACTTTTTCCGCTGGCTTCCCAACATCGCCCTCGGACTTTTAGCCTTCATCATAGCCTTGGCCGTCTGGGTTGTCTGGCGAACCATAGCCCCGGCAGCCCCGGGAATAAGCCTCGGCTACTACGAGGTTGTAGGCAGATACGCTGGACAGAAGCTTCTCAAACGGATTCGCGGAACCCTTGTGGACGCCACAGCCCTGTTCCTGTCTCCAGAAGTTGAATCCGCCTTCCTAAACGAGCTGAAAGCCGACTTAAAGGAGCTTATGAGTCGTGCTGGAAACAGCCCCGACCTGAAAGACCTTGTGGACCGCTTGGAAAAAGGCGAAATCTCCATTAAAGACTACTGCCGCATAATCGTCACCCGCGAGAAGCTTTTCTCAAAGCATGTGATAGTGCAGTATGGCCACGTGGACAAGCCTCTAAACGCCTACGCCAGCTTCGACCCGCAGAGCAAGTTCACCTTGGGCTTCGGCTTTCTGCTCCAAGGCGTAATAACGGGCAGAATCTACACGCTTCCCCACCCGTGGGAGCTCTACCGCATAGGCAAGGTCAGCGTCCACCTCTTCATCCCCGACGCTCCCGAGCAAGAGCAAACTGTCGAGCCTCCAGACTACTTGGCCAAGCTTGCCCTCTATGCGCCGGCAACCGTCGAATTGAAAAGCGTCATAAAAGCCAAGGACGAGCTTCTCAAAGAGAAAGAGCGGGAGCTCATCAAGGCTGGACATGAAAGGGCTGCTTCAGCCACACGGACGGACGCTCTGCTGACAGCCATTCAAGGCTTCACAACCAAACTCAAGCCTGAAGAAGCCGTAGCAGGCAAGGGCTTCGACCTTATGGACTTCATAACCTTGGCTTTTCCAACCTTGCTGGGCTACGTTATAGCCGACTCTGCGAAAGTTTCACCCATCATAGGCGTGTTCTCCGGCCTTTTCATAGGAGCCTTCTTCGTGTTCCGCCGGAGGTGAGGATGGTGAGCCAGAAAACCTTGCCGTTAAGCCTCAAGCCCATAATAATGCGTTGCGACACGTTCACAAACGGCGACGGCTACATGGACAGCAGAACCATAATCGTCGTGCCAACACGCTTCCAGTTCAAGGGCGACGCTTGGACAGTTACGTGGCAATGCAGCCGAGCCACATCTTGCTTCAACGACGAATGCTTCTACGCACGTCATCCGAGGAAAGAAAAAGAAGAGGAGGCTGTGTCCAGATGGTGAAGGAAAAAGGCGAATCCAAGCCCCGCCCGTATGAGTCGGATCTGTGTAGGGCTGCGTGGACAAGGGAAGCAATTACTGCAAAAACCAATGCCCATACAACGTTTGGAGGAAGCTTGCTGATTGAGCCTTGAAACTGTGACCCTCAGCGAACAGATTGAGAAAATCCACGCTGCAAAAAGCGCCCTAATAGAGCGAGTGAAGAAAATACGAGAGTTTGTCCGGTCGGAAAAGTTTCTCCACGACGACGACCACGAGTTGGAAATGCTTCTCGGCGACTTCCAAGACAACATAACCGTCTACGTGGAGTTGCACACGGCTCCATGGTCTCCTGCAAGCTGGCTGGAGCTCTTGCAGAAGCAACAGGGCCAAGCTCAAGCCCCGCCCGGAAAGGAAGCCCAGCCCATACCCTTAACAGCCTACATTGGCGAAACTTTCACGCTTCCCAAAGCCGTCGTCTGCCTTGCCGGAATAGTAGGCACAGCCGTGGTCGTGCAGCAAGGCTTGCTTCCGCCCATAGCCGTTCTGGGCGTTGTCGGAGCCACTTTGGCCTTCGCCTTCGCACCCCAGCTTAAATCCGCAGTTGAAGCCCTCTTCAAAAAGAAGGAAGAAGAGGAAGAGAAGGTCATAGCCCCCGAAAGGCTTGAGGAGTGGGTTAACGAGAACATCTCCAGGATAAGGCAATTGTATGTGTCCGCGAAGTTCCTCATCAAGTTCCAAAGGGTTCCAGAAGAAATAATCCAGCGTTTCAGGGAGCTCGGCCTCGACCCCTCCGTCGTGGACAGGGAGAAATACTTCAGGGAAACATTGCCGCCGCTATTTCTCGATTGGCTGGGGCAAATCATGGTTCAATGCGACAAGAGCTTGTGGCAGAGGTCCCAAGTCCTAATCTCCGCCATGGTTCAGGCAAGCCAAGCCCAAATGATGATGAGGGGAGCCGGATAAAATGCCGAAGGAGCTTGTAGGCGTCCACCACAACATTCTTTTGGAAAGCGTTTCCAAGAGGCTTGTTGACGCCATAGCTGGACGAGGCGGAATCGAGAACGTTGTGCAGTTTCTGGATCAGCTTGACTGGCTTCCAGAGGAAGCCCGTGTTCTCCGCTCGAAAATAAAGACTAACGCCGTGTTTTTTGAGGCGGCTCTCGCTTTGTGCTCCAAGGAGATGATGAAGCGTCCCTACGGCGTTAGGGTGAGGCAAATCAGCGACCTCCTCGGCATGGCTTGTCCGAAATGCGGTTATGGGATAAGCTTCTGGGATAGAAAGATTGTGGGTTCGGTTTGCCCGTCGTGCGGCTCCAAAATGGAGTCCCTCTACGCCGTCAGCCTCAAACAGTTGCTGGATAAGCGGATAACCCCGTCGCCTGAAGCCGTCCTAATGAATGTTGCCTACGACAGGCTTGCCCAAGCTTACGTGGACGGATACAAGGCTCTCGACATCGCCTTGGACAGCCTCGCCAAAGGCTTCGGGTGGACGCGTTTCCGCATACAGAGGAAGGTTCTCGCCTACATGGACGCTTACTTCTATGGGCGTTATGCGGGCGAGCAGAAAATCAGCCGTGAAGAGAAGGAGTGCCTACAATTCTTTGTGAGGGGCAACCTTGCAGAAATCCCCATAGAGGACGCTGAGGCTCTGCTGAGGATGGGCATGGAAGTCGTCAAATACGGCTACCTCTTCGAGGTTTTGAGGGCAACGGGAGCCGAATCCAAATACCTCGAGGCTGTCACCAAATACGGAGCCTTCTACGACAAGCTAAACAGCCAAATCCGGGAAGCCCTCCAAGAGCTTTTCGAGGAGTCCATACGGACAGCCTTCAAGCTCCGCCGCATAGCCCACGGCTACTACCACCCATGCTTCCTAATACCCAAAAAGAACTGGGTCAGCGGTCAGCTTGAGGGCCACATAATATTGGAGCCTTACGTTCTGCCCATTTTCCCGTCCGCCGAGATGGGCTCCATCCAAACCGTCTACGGTCCGCTTGGCAGCGGCAAAACCGTCCTGCTTTCCAGCCTAATATGCTACTCCTTCTTCAAGAGGCATGAAACCGTCTTTGTCCCATTAAACGACAAGAGCAACAGCTTCAGCCTCGCCCCAATCCCCATGTTCCCATACAGCAGAAGCACGGCGAGGCTTATGGAAACCTTGGAACGCTTGGACGTTGAGCCGCAAGGCATCCCAGCCGTAACCGTAAACGTCCTCGTGAAGGGCGAGAAAGTCGAGAATGTGATGAGCCATCCGCCCACAATATATGACCGCATAGTCTACGTGGACAACCCCACAGACTTCACCGTCGACTTCAACAAGCTCTTCGACGAGCTTAAGGCTGTGGCGGAAACCTTCGGCTTCAGCCAGCCCGTGGGCATACTGGCCGTCAGAAACATGCAGAGGGAAACCTCGGACTATTACATAGACGTGGAAATCGCCACAAACATGCTTCTCGAGTTTGACAAGTGGCGGAAAGGCCACATGGGTCGCCCTATGCGTGTTGTCCTCGACGAGGTAAGCTATATGGCCGCCAGCTACGCCAAGACAAGCGTTCCAGACAAGATTAGGGCGGGCGGAACCATAACCGACTTCATAAAGGAGTCCAGACGCAACAACCTCAGCGTTGACGCTGCCACCCAATACCCCGTGGAAATCGTCCGCGAGCTACGAAACGCAGCCACAAACGTTTTCTTCCGCGGATTACAGTCGGCGGCTACCAAGGCCAGAAGCCCCATAGACGCTTTGCTCGAGAGCATCCAGCTCCGCGACGACCAGCTCAAGCCTGTAATCCGCGACATGAACAACCGTGGAGCCTTGCCCAAGCATTTCTGGTTCTGGTATCACCAGCCCAGCTACGACATAAACGTCATACGCCCAGCCCCGCCAACCTTCGCCGTCTTCGACCCCAACGCTAAAATGTCAATGATGGAGATCCTCCGCGAATACGAGAAGCAGAACCCAAACCAGCACGTTCTCCTCAAAAGCTGGGACGAAGTAAAAGTTGTCGAGGCAGCCAAGCCCAGACAGCCCAGAACCACGACACAAGCTATACCGAAAGGCTTCAAATGGTGAATTTTTCAGCTTTCAAGCACAGCCCAAACCAATATCGCAAATAGCACGATAAGGGCTAAAACTCCATAGAAAAGCCTTCCCAAACCCACTTTCATCCCGCAAGAAAAATGTGAGAAAATTATTTTTGCCGCCATGCTTGGGACTGAATGTCCACTCTCAATACGGTCAGCCCCGCTGTCTGAACTTGGATTTGGAGGTTTGCCCTTGTCACGGCGTTCAAGGTGTTTGAAACGCCCGTTGAGAATGTCGCTGTCGCCGTAACGTTGCTGGTGCACGTGAGCGTGTAGGTTCCGCTTGAAAGCATAGCCTCGATGTCCGCGGCTTCAAGGGTGAAACGCCACATCTCAACCCAGTCGGCTTTCGGAGGCTTATTCCAGTTGACTCCCGTCTTCCGCCACATATTCTCCGTCCTCAACCTCACGCCCGTGTTCGAGGCAACAGTCATCGGACCTTTCAGCTCTACGCATGTAAGCTCGCCTGTCCAGTCGAGATACACGTAGGTCACCCACGTAATCTTGCTTACCGGCTCGCCCTCACAGTAGACGGTTAAGGGGAAAAGCGAATAGCGAATCTGCTCCGGCAAAATTTCCTTTGTCCGCCCGTCCGCATACGTTATGATGATGCCGAGCCCAGCTCCGCCGTTGCTTTTAACATTCGAGCCTTGAGATGGTGTCGTTCCCCCGCTGCTCTGCGAGCCTCCAGTAGAGCCTCCAGCAGAGCTTCCGCCCGTTGATCCGCCTCCAGACGTGGAAGTCAAATACGTGAAGAAGCTGTAAGCTACGAAGCCTATGAGGGCTAACACAATCAAAAGCAGGACTGCCCAAAGGACAGCTAACCTTGTAGCTTTCGACAGGCTCTTTTCACCAAAAGAAAAATAGGAGTGTCAGCCGCCGTTTTGCTTTCTGCTCATAGCCAAGGCCATCCAGAGCCCCGGGTTCAGAACCGTAACCACTAGGACGACGACTATTGCGCCGACTATTATTACCCACCACCAGTTGCTGTTCCACCATTTTGCCAAGGGCTCCCACCATGGCGGAGTGGCGTTTGTGATCGGCTGGTGCGGCTCCAAGGCTGGAACCTCGCCCGTCTTGATGTAAACGGTCCATTTGCCCACGACCAGCACGTAGACGAAGAACTTGATGTTCACGCTTGGATACTTGTAATGATACCAGATGCCGTAGTCCGTCCATGTGTAGGCCTTGAAAACGTTGAGGATTATCCGCGTCCAATACTCGTTTCTGAAAACGGCTGGGTCCAGCCGGACGCCTTGATACTGCAACACCTTTTCTTCCAAATTGACAACTTCGGTTGCCCCTCTATTGTAGTAGATGCCCAACGTGACTCCCCGCGCCTTCGGAATCATGTCTATCGTTTTGGCAATGTCGCCGTCGTCCAAAGTTTTCTTTCCATGGTCGTCTGTCCCTACAAAGTGGATTTCGTCAACGCCCAGATACGCGGGTGCAAAGAACACTTGGTCAGGGTTATCCTTGAAGTAACAGAAGGCTCTGGGCCTCAGCTTTATCCAGATTTCAGCGTTGTAGTAGCCGCCTCTGCATTGGAGATAGGCGGGTGCCCCGGGAGCCTTGTCATAGATGTGTCCGTCCGACTCCCAGCTTGAGCCTGTCAGCACAAGGTTTATTGCCCATGTGAGCTTGTAGCGATACATTTCAAACTGCTCGTAAACGTCGTATTTTGTGCCGTTCGGAGCTGTTTTGCTGTCAACTTTCACTTGCCAGCTCCAATGCTTGGGCTCCGTTTCAACGTCCAAAGTGAAGGGCTGCTGTTCAGCTATCAAGTCAGGCATTCCCCTGTCGCCCTCGTCAGGGTCAAAGCTCAATTCGTATCCGAAGGCAAGCTGGCTGTTGGGCGCCCACTTGCCGTTCTGCATCTTGTAGATGCTGCCCGGCACCTCGTTTCTGCTCCACCATGAGCCCGGCGGAACGCACTCCGTTCCCCACCGGATGCTGTGGAACTCCGCCTCCAAGCCCTGTGCGCCCGTCAAATAACCTATTTCTCCAAGCTGCGGAATCAAGCCTCCCTTGACAACCGCAAGCAAGGCGATAATGGTTATCAGTAGGACGGCGAGTGCTCCCTTCTTCTTGCTTTTCAAACCCTTTTCACCATTAGAAAAATAGAGGGTTACTTGGCGAGGATCAAAGCGTAAACAAGCAGAGCCAAGCCGAAAACCGCCGCCACCAAGCCCATGATTAGGAATGGGCCTCTCTGCCCCATAAGCCTGTAACCCATCAGCTCGATTACGCTTAGTTGCCCTTGACCAAAATAGTCTTTTATGGCGTTTATGTCGTAGTCGTTTATCACTCCGTCCCCGTTGAAATCGCATCGCGGATTAAACCTTGAATCTCCAGCCTCGCTTCCATAGGCAAAAGCCACTTGGACAATGTCCCGCATGTCCACTTTGCCGTCGCCGTTTATGTCGTAGTCTTTCCAGTCAATTTCACCGTCGCCGTTCATGTCCCTAATCGGGTAGGGCACAGCCCAAGCGTAGTAGAACAAGGCAGCCCCGCACAAAATCAGCAATGCCGCAAGAAGCGCCGCACTCTTTTTTGTGAGTTTGACCAACCCCTTTTCACCATAGGAAAAATAAGCGGATTTTTCGTTTGGAAAGCCATGCCCGTCTACACGTTCTACGCCTACATAGGCCTTCGGGGGGCTCGTGTCCCAATTCTTACGATAGACCATTTTCCCCACGACTGGGTTGAACTGCGCGAGTTCCTGATGGACGTCGTCCGAATAGCCTACAACGAGCACGGCGTAATAGAGGCCACCTACGCCCTTGAAAGGCATGTTTCCTCAAAGTTTAGATTGTGGAGGCAGAGGATTGGAAGCTACCAGCTCCGCCCCTTCACAGTCAAACGCGAACCTGAAGCCTACTTCACTCTGATCTACAACCCCAACAACGACACCATGACCGTCCGCCAAGCCAGGTTCTCGCCGAAGCACAGGCAAATGCGCCTCGACTTCAAGTTTATGGAAAGGGGCATCCCACTTTGGGAATCCGAAAAGAAGCCCATCGTCCCAGAAAAACCAAAAAGCATTTTCGAGGATCCCCGACAGCTTGCCAGAGAAGCCTCACAGTTACGCTACCCAGACTACTCCAAAACCTTCAAGCCCAAATACGACAAGACCTCCAGCTACGGCTCATTCGAGCACATCCACCAACGCCAATACCTGCCGTGGGGGTTGAGGGTTCACGAGGCAAGAAGGACAGCCAAGGAAGAGTAGCCCTTCGACGGAGAAGGCGTTTTTCAATATTGTGTCCCGGGACACAATGTTGGGTTAATCGTGCTTGTTTGGTTATATTTTTCCTCTGGTGAGTCTGCGTGTCGTTCGGTTCGGAGGTTGAAGAGTTTCTCGCAGCCCTCAAGCCTGGAACCCGCAAGGTCTACGGGCGGGGGCTGGCTCTTTTCGCCGAGTTCCTCAAGGAGCAGAAAATGGGGGGCATAAGCGACTTCCTAAACGAGGTGGAGCTGGACCTCCAGCGTCCACGCCTACAGAAAAGGCATGTCGCCCGGAAAGCCCTCAACAGCTTCATAGAGTTTCTCCAAGCCAGAGGCTACCCGCCCAACAGCGTCAACGCTTTCGTCGGCTCCGTCCAGGCTCTGGGCAAATACTTCGACATTCCAATAGGCGGGAAGTATGTGAAGCGTCCGCCTACACAAGCCGTCAACAAGAAGCATCCTTGGACGATAGAGGAGATTGGCGACTTCGTCCTCATGATGGACGACATTCAGCTTCAATGCATAGCCGCGTGCATAGTGCAGAGCGGACTCAGCCTCTCAGACCTTTTGAGGCTGACCTATGGCGACATCAGAAGCGAATATGAGCGGGGCATAACACCCCTATGCCTCGACATGGTCCGAAAGAAGACAGGCGTCCCCTTCCTAACGTTCTTCGGCACATGGGCTGTGGACATGATGCGGAAAAACTTGGAGGGCAGAAGGCTGACCGACAAGACGCCCCTCTTCACCAAAAACGCGGCTTCCGTGGAGAAGCGTTTCAGAACCTTGGGGCAAAGGTTCGCCGGCGAGAGGTTCAAGAGCAGAAACCCGTTCAGCCCCCACACGCTACGGGCAGCCTTCCGAACAATACTGAGCGACCACCAGATAGACCACATCATCATAGAGTTCTGGATGGGACACGCCGTCCCAGAACAGCAAATCGTCTACGTCAGCAAGTCTCGGGAAAGCTGGCGCGAAACATACCGAACCCTCGCCGAGCCATGGCTGACCCCGCCGCAGTTCAAGGCTCAAAGCCCCTCACATTTAATAGATTGAATCCTAACGCGGTATGTTGAAAACCGTTTTATATGGATACTCGGCGATGTTAGGTTATGGGCTCATAACTTCCCTTCCACAATATTGGCGGAAAGCGCTGACACGGAGGGTTTTTGAACAACGCGCACGCGCGGAAACCGCCATTTGTGGCGCGTAGGAAAGTTTATTATAATTTTCGTAAATAATAAGACTTAATAGAAAAGACACACACACGATAAAATGACGCGTTAAGAGGACGCAAATATTTTAAGCCCTCTGTAAATTCTGAATTAGATGGGAACATGTCTGAAAAGACGTATAAGACGAGAAAATATTCTGGCCAGATGACACAGCGCTCCCTCTACATTGACATTAATGTTTGGGATAGAGCAAAGGTTCAAGCAGCAAAAATGGGAAAGAGCGTGAACGAGCTCATAAACGATTTCTTATGGAATTTGGCTTACTCTGATGAGATTCAGAAGCTGGAGTATGACTATCAAGGCTTGAAGAAGGATTTTATCCGCCTCGTAAAGGAAACCCGCCACATTGTCGCAACGCTCAAGGAGCTTGGAGTTTACGACCAAATCACAAGCTTGGCTTTCAAGCTTGGGCTGAAGGAGGACTTGTCAAACATCGGCGAGATTATTCCAAAGCTCACGTTGGAATGGGCAGACCAAGACTCGCTAATCGTCTTCATAGACTTGCTGGAGACAAGCAAGCGGAAGCGGGACATCGCCGACGCCATAACCCGCGTAGTCGCAAAGAAGTATTTATCTCGTGAGGGGCAAGGGAATGCCGTCCAATCGCCCGTGGCCGCAGCACATTCCGTTCAAGGAGCTGGAAGCGTGTCCGAAGTGCGGGAGCAGAGAGCTGACGAAGGTTCACGACCGGAAGTATCCTGACAAGGAAGGAATAAGCCGGGTAGTCATTTACCGCTGTCCGAAAGGGCATGAAACATTCCATAAGCAGCTTGTTGTCCGGCAGTTCGGCGTTCCAGACCCCGACTTTTGGAGAGGCTGATTTATGGCCAAGTCGCAGTATGCTCGAGCCTTGGCTGTTTTCACTTACAGCAAGAAGCCTAAAAACCTCAAGCCTGGAAAGGTTCGGGTTGTAAGATACCGGGGCAAGCCTGTCCGCGTCATGCTCGACAAGGATGGGAAACGCCTCAAGGTTTTGGACGCTCCGAAAGACGTGGCTCCGCTCATCAAGAAGGCTGAAACGCTCCAAGTTGTGGATGGCACACTAAAGATAGTGGTTAAGGAGAAGCCTGAACGCTACGCTCCCAAGCCGCCAGCCCCCAAGCCCGAACCCGCCAAAGAGGAGCCCAAGCCTCCGCCTCCGCCACCGCCAGAGCCCGAGCCTAAACCAGCTCCACCCCCGCCGAAGCCTGAGCCTAAACCCCCGCCAACGAGAGTCACCTACGAGCTGACAGACGAAGAACGCCGCAAAGCCATGCTTGTCCCCGTTCCAGACAAGGGTCCAATACCCACGCCCTACATCCGCTGGGAACTGATTCCAGCCTACTGCCATGTCAAAGACATAGTTTACGTGGACTATCCTATTCCGCAAGCTCCTAAAGGATTGCTTCCGGAGCTTCGGGAAATGTTCCGCAGAAACCGCATCTACCAGAATAAGGCTCCCGTGAACGTGCTGATTTGGGGTCCGCCTGGAACGGGCAAAAGCGAGGTTGTCAAAAAATTCGCTGAAGACACGGGGCTCCCATACTGGCACATTATAGGCGAGGCTGGATTGAAGGCTGACGAGCTTATAGGACATTGGGAGCTCCGCGAGGGCAGAACCGTCTGGGTTGAGGGCGTAATCCCGAAGGCTGTCAAGCTTGGCGGAATCCTCCACTTCGACGAGGCAAACCTGCTTGAGCCAGACGTTTTGGCAAGGCTTAACGAGCTCATGGACAGCAAACGCCAGCTAACCATCAAAGAAACGGGCGAAATAATAAAGGCTCATCCAGACCTCTTCATAATCTTCACCATCAACCCGCCCGTCTACCAAGGCTTGAAGGCTATTCCAGAACAAGTCAGAAACAGACTTACAAAACGCTACTGGCTTGACTATCCGCCGCCAGACGTCGAGTTCAAAATCATAAAGGAGAAGCTGAAGCTTTCAGACGCGGAGCTGAAGCCGCCAACCAAAAACCAGCCGGCTTCAGGAACCCTCGCCAAGGACATAGCCGACGTGATGAAAATCATCAACAACCTGCGGAAACAGCAAGACTTCAGCTACATTCCAAGCATCCGCGACGTCCAAAGCTTTGTCCAAGACTTGAAGGAGGGCGACGACTTCTTCACAGCCTTCGACCGCAACATCAAGGCAGCCTATTACGGAGAGGAAGCCGACCGAATAGAGGAAGCCCTCAAAGCTGTTAGACCGAGGTAGCAGCCATGAAATATGAAAAAAGAGCCAGCCTAACCTATCTGAAGCCTACAAAAACATTCGTGAAACTGAAACAAAAAGCAACATCCGCGCCCGCCAAGGCTAAAGCTGCAAAACCGACGGTTCCCGTCCAAGCCGTAGCCAACGTTATGGACGTTACAAACTTCCTCGCTAAATACTTGAGCGGACAGCAAAACGTTGTCATATCTCCATCAAGGAGTTACACCTCCGGGTTCTCCGTTGGACCGCGAACAACCCGCCAAGGAAAGACGCTTTGGAGCGTAAACCTTCCCCATTGGGCATATTACGACTTGCCAGTCAAAGGCTTCGACAAGTATAGGGTTTACCGCGTAGGCGTCTGGCATGAAGCTTCCCACATTAGGTTTACACCTCTAAAATTGTTCGACGCTCTTAAAGGTCAGAAAGACGAGGTTGTGCGTGAGCTCATCAACGTAATTGAGGACAGACGCATAGAAGACCTCGGAATCAAAGAGTGGCCGGGCTATCTGCCAGAGAGGATTTACCAGCAAGCCTACGGCTACGCTTTGCGTCCCAGCGTTGACCTTATTCAAGACGAGAGCAAGCGTCGTTTTGAAGCGTTTTTGCAGAGGCTTCTAATCGGCAAATGGAAAGGCAAACTTGACCAGGCTGAGGCGGAGCTTGTCGAGAAGGCAGCCCAGAAGGTGGAACAAAAGCTTCAAGAGCTTGAAAAGAAGAAGGCGTCCGACCTTGAAATATCAGAAGCCGTTATAAATTTAGCTGAATCGGTTAAAACAATGCTCGACATACAGTCGCCTCCAACCAGACGGACAGAGTCAGACTCCGCATGGGAGGAAACATTCACGAAACATTTTGGTGAAGGCGTTTCGCCAGCAGAAGTTGAGAAGGAAATGGAAGAGTTCTTTAAGGCGAAGAAGAGGGAAGCCAAAGAAAAGGAGAGGGCTGACGGGAAGACAAAGCCGACGGAAGTCACAGATGAAGACGTTGAAGCTGCAAAGAAGGGAACCACCGAAGTCATTACCGAATACGAGAAAATCCAGAAGAAAGAGAAAATTGACCCAGCCCTTATCGATTGGACGCCAGCAGCTTCTCAAGGGCCTCTGCAAGAATACAAGGATTCCCGCTTCATCGCCGCTATGAACACGTATCTCCAAATGTGGCGGGAAGGCTACAAGGAGTTTACAGGAAAGTCTGGAAGCCTCTTCAGCGTTGACGAATACATCAGACACAAGGACGAGCCCTTCATAACAAGGCTGAAAAAGACGGTAAAGGGCAAGAAAATCCTAATCCTCGCAGACTTCTCCGGTAGCATGCGATCAAAAGAGGATGATTATAAGAAAGCCATAATCAGCTCCTTAACCGTCTTGGACAGCATAGGCTGCAACTTGGGCTTCTTCACCTTCGGCACAGACCCAGCCCTCGGCGACGGATTCTTCGTGGTTAAAACATTCGAGCAGCCTAAACTCACCAACACCCACCTTGCCAAGATAGCCGCTTTACAGGCAGATTACGGAGCCACCCCCACAGACACTGCATACGACAGGCTTGCGACATACGTTCAGAAACATCGTCCAGACGTCTTCATAACCATAACAGACGGAATTCCAGACGCTCCCATTAGAACGGAAGAGCTGGTGAAAAAGCTGAAGAAACATACGAGAATGGTTGCTTATGGCATAGCGTCACCCGCAAAGGTCCATGAAATGGCGGAGAGGCTGAAAGGGTTCGGCTACCACGCTGCATTCGCAGTTACCAATGTCCATGAAATTCCACCCAAACTTGTCAACCTCATAGTTCCGCCGGAGTGAAAGCGTGAATGAGCTACGAGCAGACAGGCACACGCCACTCCTACCAGCCTAAACGCGCAACCATCATAAAGGCTTCAGCCATTACTCCTGCATCCCACGAAGCATTCAGACAAGAATGGGACACGAATTTCAACATTGCATTACAGAAGGCAAGGGATCTTCAGAAGAAAGGCTTCCTCGTGGAAGAAAGCCTTCAACGTGGAGCCCTCATGGAGAGCAAAGCAAAAAGTCTTGCAGAAAGCCTCAAACAGAGAGGCTACGAAGTTGAATTGATCCCTGTGGCTAAATGGGCTGGCGAAAACGTCGTCTTCCTAATTTACAAGCCGACAGAAAAGGCGAAAGAAGCCACAGAACCCAAGCCTAAGCCGACAGAGAAAACGGGCAAGGAGCTGACGCCTCAAGACATAATAGACGCTTTCGTTAAAAACTTCACATACCATTACCCGTCTGGACCAGCCATGCCAGATCCAAGCAAATTACCGACCGAAGGACACATTCCAGACCCGAAGCACATCGCCGCCTTGGTGGATCCAGCAAGCTCGAGCAACGTTCCAACCGTGGATAAGCTTCGGACAGCCCTCAAAACCATGCAGCCAACCATCCGCTTTGAAAACTCGGCAAAGCTTAGGGTTGCCGCAACCCGTCTTAATGCCCAGCTCAAGAAAAAACATGGCGACAGCGGATTCGTTACTTTCGACGGTAAGGCCGATAAAACTGTTGATTTGGACGTGTTCATTAAAAGCTTAAGGTCTCTTGGAGACGGCCCTATGCTCGTCTACGCTTTCCGAAACAGGTTTGACCCGTTTTTCCTTGTAAGGGAACGCCCGCCCCATTTAGCCATTGCCATGGCTCCATACATCGAGCCACCTTCCGACAAAGTCGTCAAATTTACGGAAATCGAGAAGGAAGCAGCAAACCTAAAAATTGGAGCTAAGTAGCCATGGGCTACAATAGGGCGAAGGCCAAAACGGTTTACCAGCCTATGAGAAGCATGGCCATAAGCCCTGTTTCTCATGAAGCTTTCCGTCAAGAATGGGAAGCCAACTTCGACGCAGCCATAGAAAAGGCAAGGCAATTGGAGAAGAAAGGTTTCCTAGTGGAAGAAGGCCTACAACGCGGAGCATTAATGGAGAGCAAAGCCAAACAGCTTGCTGAAAGCCTCAAGCAGAGAGGCTACGAAGTCGAGCTAGTCCCCGTGGCAAGGTGGGGCAAAGAGCAGGTCGTTTTCCTCGTCTATAAGCCTCCCGAGAAGCCTGTTGAGCCGAAGCCACCAGCACAAAAAGCTCTGAAACTGCTGTCTGCTGAAGAGATACTCAACAACTTTGGTAAAACCTTCGGGTTTGAAACCGATAAGAACCCGCTCTTTGAGTTAGCAAAAGAAGGCATCGTTATGGATAAAGCACACATGGTTGGCGTCGTGGACATAGAGTTTAAGCCGCAACCCGGCACCGAAAGTTCAAAAGTGCTTGTATGCCAAAGAGGGAAAAAAGCGAAAACGGCGGGATTGAAGCTCGCCCAGTTCTACAACGACTCGAAGCTCCGGGCAGCATTACTCCAACTTGAAAGGCTCAAACACAAATGGGTTTCACCAGACAGCACAAAGAATTTCCCCATACCCACCAACTTTTTCCGGAAAGTTTTAAGAGTCGTGGGCGATGGACCCGTAACCGCGTATGCTCCCGACACAGACGGTCCCATCTTCTTTTTCAATGAAAGAGCTCCAGGCAACATCGCAGTCGCTTGCGTCAAAGACTATAATGCGTCGACTTTAGATACGGACACTATGGATTACGTTATTGACATCGCCAAGTCAAATTTCGGCTACCAGCCTCCACAAATATAGGTAGCAGAGCTACAAATTCACCTTTTACACAGGTTCAAAGGTGTGGCGTGTCTCAGAAGGCGGTGAATTGGTTAAATCGGTTAAATGGTTAAAACTCCGTATTTGCGCTGCATAAGCGACAAGGCGCTTTTCCCTTTTTCACAATTTCCCTTCTTTGCTCAGAAGCACCGTCATAGGTGGTGTTCCTCTTGGATGGCTACGGCTATGCCTTTGGCGTTTGGATGGAAGCTTCTAACAACGTTTTCAGCCTTTCGCAAGGCTTCCTTCTCGTTGCTGGCTATGACGTATAGGCTGTCCACGATGGACTGCCCCTTAACAATCGCCTCGTAGCGGACAAGGTAGCGGACAACCTTTTTCCGGCGTTGACGGAAAGCCCTTTCAATCCAGCGCCTCGCGGCTGGCGAATAGTTGCGTTTCGGAGGTCTGCTGTATCTTCCCAAACCAACCGCCCAAAAGAAAAATTTTAACGCTTAACCCAAATGTTCAGCTTGGACGCGCAGCCGAGGCAATACCATTTCCTCGAATAGTGCCCTCTGGTTTTGGAAGCCTTGCTTAAAACGAAATCGCCAATTCCAAGCTTTCTGCCGCAATTGAAGCATTTCCCCTTAAACTGTCCTTTACGCTTCAAACCTTGGATGAGCGACTTCGTCAGCCTAAACAACACTCTGGAAGCCATAGCTGCCCCTTTTAAATTGACGTGGCGGTTATGGTTATGGTGAAGCTGAAGTCCGTAATGTTCTGGATGTTTTCGGAAACGTAGAGCTGGAAGTCTATTATTATGGCGTCTTTTGGCTGCAAGACTGTGCCCGCGTAGTTCCATGACAGGTAAAGGTAATCCGCAGCTTCAGGCGGGTTCCAATCGCCCGTCGTGAAGAACAAGACGGCTGGGACGGTTCCCGTGTTGTTCACGATTACCGTGCGCTTTACGGTTTCGCCGGGTCCAATAAGCCCCCAGTCTATATTGTCAACGTTGACGCTGCAACCCACCGCCTTAATTCTGCCCGTGCTCGACACCTCTGTCCTTGTCTGAAGCGTGGCTTGGGTTACGGCGACAACCACAACAGCCATCACGACGGCGAAGGCTAACCGCTTCCAGAAAGCCATAAGCTTCAAACCCTCCGCTTGACCGTTGTCTTGGCCGTTTCAGCCGCCACCTGCTGGGGCGACTTGCGTCCATAAAGCGACTTGTAAGCGGCTGGGAAGCATTCGCGGAACAGCTCAAGGTATTCCACAAACTCCCTCGTGTCCAGAGGCTCGCGGAGGCTTTTCTCGTAGAGGACTACAAGCCTCTGGGCAGGCGACTCTTTCACGGCTTTCTCAACAACCTTTTTGGCTTCAGCCTCAGTTTTAGGCTTCGCCTTCTTCAAAGCCTGAACAACATATTTGAAATGCATAGTCTGGAGGGCTTTGCCGCCTTCCGTGTTCTCCAGCAAGTCCCGGCTCCATTCGCCGACAGGCCTAACCGCCGTGGCAAGGTAGAACTTGCGGGCTGACCCCTTCAGTTCCTTTGGAACCCAAACTCGGTAGCCCGTCTTAACAGAAGGCTTATACTTCGCCATTCTAAAGGCTCTCCTAAAAGAAAAATGGAATTTCCTCCCTCCTCTTTGTCGAAGCCATTTTTCCTTTGGTGGCGGGCCTTGGCCAAGTATCGCAAGCCCCAAGTCCGCGTCTACCGTGTAGATTTTCACGTCAAGATTCCCGGGGAGCGCCCTTTTAGGCAGCACATCGTGATAGATGCGCCAAACAAGAGGAAGGCGGAGCAGAAGGCGAGACATCTTATAACTCTGGGAATGCCGAGGGAATACAAGGTTTCAAGGTTAGAAGTCAAACCTCAGCCAAAGTGATTTCTGATGGCTCGCTACAAGGCCTCATCGAGGAAGGCTTATTCGCCGAAGCGGAAGCCGAGGCTCATTCCGCTTACAAGGTTCAGCTACCATGTTGACGCGATTCCATCCAAGGTTCAGAAGATTTTGAAACGCTGCAAAGCCGAGTTTAAGCATCAGACTGAATGTCCAATCTGCGGCGAAAACTCCCTCATGGTTTTTGAGGACTATTCGGGCACGATTGAAACATGCGTTAACCCAAAATGCACGCTTTACGGCGACATAAACTACTACCCGAACCTGGGCGGCCGGTAGCGCACATTTTTCTATTGGTGGACAGGCTTGGGAAGGCGGTATAAGATTAAGAGTCGCCCAAGGCACTATGTTGAAAGGGACAGGCGCGGACGCTTCAAAAAGTGGACAAATGTGCATCGGAGCATAAGGGCTGACGCTGTCCGAAAAGTAGGGCAGAAACGGAAAGAGCCCGGCTACGGCCACATCCAAGACTACCCGAGGTAAAGGGGTGAAGCCCTATGGGGTATGCGAGGCAGAGGGGGGCAGCCAGCTACGACAGAACCATCCTCGTCAAGGTTAAGCCTACCGCTTACAGGCGGAAAGGCAAGCTGATCAGGCGGAAGGGCTACACCTACCGAAGGGTTGACCTCGGCAAGCCTGGAAAAGGTCCAAGGCTGATTGAAATCAGGGAGAAGGGAGCCCTCCGCAAGCACGGTTACAGCGTCAAGAAAAGCGAGGAAGCCCGCCATAGGGCTTTGTCGAAAGCCATCAAAGAGTATGGAGCCTTAAGCGTCTACCGTAAGCTGAACGCCCAATACGTTTTCCGCAAAAACTACGATCCGAGAACCGCAGCCATATTCAAGTCTGACGCCGAATGGGTTCGCGACAACTTCAAGGTTGACGGTTTCGTGAGCTAAGGGCGATTTCACTCCATTTTTCTTTTGGAGCAGAACCGCCTATGGCTGACGCTGTTTCAATACTTGAACAGCTTATTCGCGGCTTGTCCATGGTGAGCGACGCCATAACGCAAGGCGTAAAATACATACTTTCCTACATAGGCTTGAACTTGCCCGACTACGCCATAACATTAAGCACAATAATCTTCATCATCCTTCTGCTCTGGAAGTTTGGAAGCGCCATAAACAAAATCATCCTAATCGCCCTAATCTTCCTGCTGCTCTCAAGCATCGCCGGGCTTGCCACACCGCTTCTTGGAAGGTGAAAAGAGGGGCTTTAAGCCTTTGGAGCTGACACGCCTCGGCGTGCTGGTTTCCGCCGTCGCCCTACTGTTGCTGAAGGTTCTGGAGGACAGTATGCTTTTTCTATTGGTGGCGAACGGTGAATCGGAAAGAGCGGAGGCTTCTGATAGCGATAATAGCCTTGGCCATAGCTTTGATTGTCGCCTTCCTGTTCGTGCAGACCGAGGCAGCGGCAAGCTGGACAGCGTCCTACCAGGGAAGCGGCTTGTCTTTGAAGGTGACGGGCAGAACGGAGCTTGTTGGGATGGACGGTTCGCCGATACAGTTGAGGTTCCTCGCCAAAATGATGATGCTTCCGTTAAGCTTCGTCTACCAAGGCCAGAAAGTGGCAAGCATGAGGGTTTCCTTCACTTGGACGGTTAGCGGGTCGGACGTGAACTGGGACACGCTTACCGTTACAATCGAAGCGACGGGGACGGGCAGCTACCGTCAAACCGCGTCTTTTAAAAATAGGGCGGAAGGCTCATACGTCTTCACTTTGCCCTTGACTGTGCAACAGCTTGGAAGGACACCTTCAGCCAACGAAACCGTCACGTGGACTATGGAGATAACCTTGCAGGCGTCGGCTTTGAGCAGCAAGGGCGAAACCCTAACTGCGAAGTCTATGCCCATCAAGTCAACGGTCACGACGGTTTGGCAGGCGGACTCCCAAAGCTTCGAGCCTGAAACCTCTCCTTCCACAGAATACGAAACGGGCACGGGCACCGCAACGGTTGGAGGCGGGTGCGGTCCGCCGGGCTGCCATCTCGTCTGGGTTTACGGCGTCCAGCCTAAGCCTTGGCTTGAAACCTACGCCTTGCCAACGCTTACCGTGATGGCGATTGCGGCTGGCTCTCTGGCTTCAGCCCTCGCTGTGGACTGTGCTATTTTTCTATTGGTGAAAGGGCGCAAGCCCGAAAATGGAGGAAAAAGGCAAAGTGTCTGACACCTTGAAGAAGATTCCGTGGTTCGCCGTAGTCGGTGTCTTAGTCATCCTCAACATGCTACTCGTCCAGCAGAGCCCGAACTTCATGGCGGTTGTCGTGCCAGCCTACCTTTCGCAAGCCTTCCTATACATCGCGTTGGGCTACGCGTTCATGAGGGGACACACGGAGCAGGGATTCGCCGTGTTCCTAATGGCGGGCGTCTGGCTGCTCGTCAACGTGTTGGTTTGGAGCAACGCTGAGGTTTCAGCTTGGCTGTGGATTTTCTGCCTGATCCAGCTTGCGCTAATCTTCATGTTCTTCACAGGCAAGAAAATCCGCTTTGCGGGAAGCGGCGGAGTAACATGGACATACGCTGCCGTGTGGATGGTCTTCATCTTCGGCCTCTCCAAGTTCATAATAGGCTTATGCTCCGGCATGACCTTGGCTCAAATACCGCTTTGGGGCTTAGGCGTCCTGCTGGTGAGCTTCGGCTACATAGTCGAGCCCGTCGAGAAGGATTGGGGTTGGCCGTTCCAACTGATAGGCACCTTGCTTGCGCTGATTTCAGCTTTCACATTGACAGCTCCAGGGCTTCAGCTACTGCCCTAATATTTATCAATTGAAGGACGTGATAGAGCCATGAAAGACTCCGAGAAACTAATCCTCGGCGCAGTCATAGTCTACCTGGTGCTCTGCGCATTCGGCGGAAGCTTCATCCCAACCCAATGGAGCTTCGTCCAGAAACAGCCGTCTGGAGGACTGCCGCCGCCAACAGGAGCCGTCGGCATGTTCGACATGCACACCAAGGGCTACAACACTTTGGATGTTTCCACAACCTACACGACGGGGACAGGCGGACAATACAACCTCTACTGGTATGCGTTTAGAGGCGGCTGGATACTCTTGGGCACAAACGACCAGACCGTTGAGCTTACAGAGTTCGACGGAGGCTACCTCTACGCCGTTCCAAAAATTGCGTCTGGACAATCGCTTTACGTGGACTGGTCTGAAACCAAAGCCAAAAACCCGAGGGTCGAGTCAGTAAGCTACGAGGACGTGGACAACGACGGCTACAAGGACTTCGTGTTCAAGATTAACATGGGCAACATTCCGAAGCCCACAACGGGCAACCCGTCACTATACTTCTACCCATACTTCCTCGCCTACGAGAAGCCAACCATCAGCACCCCATCGGACTTGACAGGCCTCGGCACAAGCAAAGTCACCAAGTATGTCGAATGGTATGTCTACTTCACCAACGCCAAGAAAGCCTTCGCCATAACAAAGATTGAGCTCGTCGTCAACACAACCGACACGACAAAGGTGACCATCAAAAGCGTAGCCGTCCCCGGAATGGGCAGCATCTCCGGGGACATGTTCGGCTCTCCGCTGAAAGGCACCAACACGCTGACGTGGTCATACCAGATTGGAAGCAACCTCTACAACGCCCACTACATCACGTATCCGGCGAACGTGCTTAACAAGTTCTACTTCACCAACGAGCTTGACATAGACCTGGACACAGGCGACGTCTTGTCATACACGATAACAATTTACGGGCTCAACGTAGACGGAAGCCTGACAACCCTAACCGACACGGTGCTGCTGAAGGCCGCTTCGAGCTAAACTCTCCATCTCCCCCTTTTTCTAACTTCCCATTTTTCTATTGGGCGTATAGAAATGCGTTTGACCACGCGTGAGATTTGGCTGGCGTTGGCCTTCGCCCTCATGGGCTTCGCGTTTTCAACCCGCGAATGGCTATTGTTCCTGAACGGTTTGAACCCTCTTCAGGGGCTTATCGTGTATTACGTCATAATATTCACGTGCATATTCGCATTGAGCCGGCTGGACCTCGTGGTTCTGGGCTTCAGAATCCGCGGGTTAGCCCAGACGCTCGGCTTGACGCTTATAACCTTCGCCTTCTTCATCTGCGTTGACTGGGAAAGCCCCTACGTGCAGTTGGCCACGGGACGCTCCGTGGCAGACGTGAGCAACGTCTACTTCCAAGCTGAGGACGGAGCCGTCTGGTATGCTTGGAGCCAAATTCTGCCCACGGCTGGACCGGACGTATTGAGGGTTCTAACCTACGTTTTTACGCCCATGCTTCTCGCCATGATAGGCGGGTTCCTCGTTTCAGAGAAGGTGAGCCTTGCACCATGAAGAAGAGCATGCTGGACATAAGCATATTCCTGATAGTGTTCGCCATAAGCATAACCTATTTTATACTGAAAACCTACGGCAACGCCGCCCTGTTCAGCGCAACCATAGCCTTCACGGTCATGGCGAGCGTAAGCCTCTTCGCCGCATTATACACGCAGAGCGACGAGCCCTACTACCAGAACCTAACCTTGACGGGGCTCCTCTACGTCTTGGCAGCCGTCTTCGGCATGATAGCCATAAGCACCTTATTCGTAGGCATTTTCGGGGCAAGCGTCCTCTACTTCCCAACGGTTTTCCAGAGCCTCGCCACCATAGGCGGAGCCACAAGCATCTTCACAGCAATCCTCGGAGAGCTCGTCTACCAGTTCACAGCCGTAGCCACAGCCGAAGAGCTTCTCAAATTCTCGGCTTACGTGGAGATAAAAGACCGTTACAAGAGCGTCGCCCTCGCCATAGCCTTGGCTGTCGGCTTCTGGGCCGGGTTCCACGCCCTCCAAGCCTACAAGAACATCTACTACATCATCCCAGCCTTCATCTGCGGAGTAATCCTCATCATACTCCTGGAAACAACCAAATGCATAATCGCCCCCATAATAGCCCACGGCTTCTACAACACGGTCAGCGTTCTACTAACCTACTTGAACTCAAGCTTCCCCGTAAGCGTCCCATGGTTCCCAACAGCATGGACAAGCGAAGACGTCCTGCTCGTGGGCTTGGCAGCCATGTGGATAGCCTTCATACTGTTGCCCATCTTGACAAGGCGGAAATAGCCTCTATATCATTCGTCTATATCATTTGTCTATAAGATTCCTCTATCCCGTTCCATAGTTTCAGACGCAATTGCCTCCGATCGGAGGGAATTTGAAGCGAAAAGTTTTCCGCTTTTGCTAGCAACAACCGCAAACTTTTCGCAAGAAGCCCTTTCCTCTGTTAATTTTTCGAGATAGACGGTTTAAATGCCGACACGTATGAAATTTTTCATTTGGATGGCTATGAGGAGGCTTAACCAAACATTCACAATATTGCTTCTGCTAATGTCAGTTGCAGCTCTGCTCTGCTTTTCCCTGAACACGGTGAAGGTCAACGCCGCGGGCGAAAACTGGCTTACGGGCTGGAGCTACCGCAAAAGCCACCAGATTGTAGGCTCGACGGCTGGAGCGCAAACCGACTATCAGGTCCGCATAACGGTCTATTATGGAAGCGGAACCGACAGCGGGGGAAACGTCTACCTCAACGGCAAGTGCAGAACAGACTTCGGCGACATAAGGTTCACAGCGTCGGACGGCTCAACGCTGCTTGCCTACTGGATAGAAAGCTACACGGCATCGTCCAGCGCGGTTTTCTGGGTTAAAGTGCCCAGCATACCTGCCAGCCCAAACACGGCAACCATTTACATATACTATGGAAAAAGCGATGCTACAACGACAAGCAATGGTGATGCCACTTTTCTATTCTTTGACGATTTTCCGGGAACTGCGGTGAACACTACTAAATGGACCGTTTTATCAGGAGGCTCGGTAAGTGTAAGTAATGGTGAGCTTGTTTTGACTGGTGATGGATCAAATCGAGGCAAAGTAGCTTCTATAACTTTTCAATCAACGGATTATGTTAGGATGAGAGTTAAGTCTAGAGTTGCAGATGCTAGTGAATCATCTCTTTTGGCAGTTTTACAGCATGACAAGACTTATGGTGCTTCCTCCAACCGACCTTCAAATGGTTTCTGGCATGAAACATATGGCACAGATTTTAACATATACAAAGGCGTTAGTAATACTTTGACGAAGCTGACAAGTGTGACCTATGATTTCTACCCAGACACAAACTACCACATTCTTGAGTTTGTCAAATCTGGAAGCAGTATGAAGGGATATGCGGACGGAGTTTTAAAAACATCAGTAAGCGATACAACTACTTTCTCATCTAAATATATAGGTTTAGCCAGCAGAGAGAGAGCTTACGCAACACGTGTTGATTGGGTATTCATAAGCAAATATGTCGAGCCTGAGCCTAGTCATGGAAGTTGGGGGGGCGAGGAAACGCCTACACCGCCAGGGGCTGGTCCTTACCCGCCAACCTTGACGTCGCCCAGCAACGGCACAAGGTTCAACCCTTCCGCCACCGTTGTCTTCTCGTGGGTTTTCAACCATCCGAACCAGAGCGAGAGCCAGTCCGCCTACCAATTCCAGCTTGACAACGACGCCGACTTCAGCTCGCCAGCCATTGACACGGGCAAAGTGCAGTCGTCGAGTCAGCAGACAAGCCAGGCTTTGCCGTCCGCTGTGGGGCTTTACTATTGGCGGGTTCGCGTCTGGGACACGCAAGACAGAGCAAGCAACTATTCAAGTGCATGGTATGTGATTGTGGATCGGCTGGAAGTCTACGGGGCTTGGGTCAGCGATTCGAGGGCGGATGTCGGCTCCACCCAATACGTCTATTGGCAGTTGCGCTACGACTATGACGACGTGGTCTTCGACAACAGCAAGGGCACGGTGAAGGTTAACGGCGAGTCGGCATCTTGGGACAGCCAGAACAGCCGATGGCAATACGCAACCTCCAAGTCAACCGTCGGCTCATACACCTACACCTTAACATTCGTGGACAACGCATACGGCTTGACAGCCATAACGGGGACCACAAGCCAGACCATAATCTTTGACAAGCTGGAAGTCTATGACTATGGGGTTTCAGACGGGCGGGCTAACGTCGGCGACTCTGTAATCGTGTGGGTTAAGATACGCTACGCCTACGACCAGCAAACCCTCGACGGCAGCAAGGGCTCCGTGGCGATAGGCGGTCAGACCGCCACGTGGAACAGCCAATATGGCCGATGGCAGATAAGCGTTTCCCAGACAAGCGTATGCAAGGTGGACTATCAGACGCCTTCCAGCGTAACCGACAGCCAATACGGCTTGACGGTTCTGGCTGGACAGACAACGTTAAGCGTCATCTGGGACCGCGTTAAGGTGGAGAGCAGCGGAGCCGTGGACGGAAGAGTCAACATAGGCGAGTCGGACAAGGTTTACTTCGTCCTCAAATACGAATACAACAGCACCATAGTTTCCGATGGAAATGTGCTGGTGAACGGCACAGCCGCAACATACAACCCGTCCCTTCAAAGATGGGAGCTGACTGTTCAAAGCTCAACGGTTTGCGGAAAACGCTACTACGTGAGCAGCGTCAGCGGGAACACGTATGGCATAACAGTCCTAAACCATGTTGCTTCCTACCCGCTTGTGGTCTGGGACAGAGTCAAGGTTGAAAGCGGAGGCATAGCCAAGCAGAGGGCGGATGTGGGAAGCTACGTCAAGGTTTACTTTGTCGTCCGCTACGAGTATGACGGCGCCCTCGTAACAAACGGCTACGTGCTGGTCAACGGGTCCAGCAGCTACTACAACGCCTCGGCAAGCCGTTGGGAATATCTAGCGACAAGCCAAACCGTGGGGCGATTGGGCTTCCAGGTTTCAGCCGTCTATGGAAACACGTATGGCATAACAGTCTTCACAGACTTGGCGGGATGCCAATACTGCATCTGGGACAGAATCCAAATCTACGAGGCTGGAGCAACAGACGACAGAGCTGACGTGGGCGGAACAGTCTACGTCTGGTTCAGAGCCAGATACGAGTATGACCAGACACTATTCACGGATTCAAAGGGCTTGCTGTATGTTAATGGAACGCAAGCCAGCTTTGACGGGCTCAAATGGGTCAAGACCGTTTCAGCCTCAACCGTGTGCAAGCGCTACTACACGGTTTCGGGCATAGTGGACAACGTTTACGGGCTAACAGCTTTCAAGATGGACGTTAACGCGCCAAGCGTCATCTTCGACAAGGCAATCTTCACTTTGACCGTTTCCAAGACACGCATAAACATAGGCTCGTCCGCCAACATTACAGTAAGCGGAGTTTACGCCTACGACGGGGCAGCCTTCCAAGGGTATGTGAGGCTCAACGACACGGAGCTCTATAAGCGTTCGGCCGGCAAATGGGGCTTCACGGTTCTCGCCATCAGCGACAGCCTCTACGGGCTGACCGCCTTCGAGTCCAACAGCGTTTCCATAATCTGGGACGGGATGGCTGTTTACAGCCAGGCTGTGGACTTGGACAGGCTTCTGGTGGCGGTTCGCGTCAAATACGCCTACGACGGTTTGCCCATAGAGGGCTGCCAAATAATCTACGGCGGACTGTCAGCCTACACGAACGCTTCGGGCTGGGCTGTTTTCAGCGTCTGGAACTTCACAAGGGTTGTCTATGGAAGCAGCGCCTACGCCGCAAGCGAGCCCCATTACGGCTTGACCTATTGCAGCCAAAGCTTGGCTGTGCAGTTTGCCAAGGAAACCTACGACACGTTCTGGGTTGCCAGCAACGGGCAGCTTCAAAACGTGTATTGGGATTGGGAGAACCGCAAGCTCACCTTCCACACGACTGGAACGGCGGTAATCTGGACGGGCGGGATGGGAACGCCTCAAAAAGTCGAGGTGAACAGGCAGACGTGGAGCAATTGGCAATACACGAACGGCTTCGTCAAGATTTACGGGCTTTCCAGCTACGTTGTCGTCTCGTGGCCTATTCCGCCGAAGCCACAAGAGCCTCAAGCTCCGCCCCAATACATTACTATGGTGAGCCTAAGCGTGGGCGTTGTGGACCTTGGAACGTTAAAGCCTGGGCAGAACGTGACTTTCGCTATTCCCGTTTCCAGCAACCAGACCGTCAAAATCGTGAGTGCGGAGCCAGCCTTCAAGCAGGAGTGGTTCACGCTTCTGACAGCCTTGCCCTTGGACGTTTCAAGCCGCGGGAACAACACGATAAAATTCATGCTGAAAATTCCAGCCAACATTTACGGAAGCTTCAACATACCAGTCGAAATCAAGGCCGTAGCCGAGGGCACAACGCTCACGGCGACAAGCTACGTCAAGTTAACAGTTTCAGAAGCCAAGGCTGAAGCCGGCTTGACGGAGCAAGTCGTGGGGTGGCTGTCCGACCCGACCGTGATTTTCCTAATACTCCTCACGATTTTGATTGTGGCTGTCGCGTCGAGAAGGCGTTGAACCATTTTTCTCTTGAGGGAGAACGTTGCCAAAAGGCACTCCTATCACCCCCATCATAATGCTGTTTCTGGTAGCGTTCTCCCTCGTCCACGTGGCTCCGGAAGCAAGGGCTGACGGCGTTCCGCCAGGCTGGCTTTCAGGCTACACTTATAGGCAGAAGCATGAAATGACGGGGGCTGCGAATGCGGGCATAGGCTACCAGGTCAAGTTTAGGGTTTATCGGGGTTCTGGAACAAGCTCTGGCGCAAACGTCTACCTTAACGGGAAATGCAAGGCTGACTTTTCGGACGTGCGTTTCGCTGACGCCGACGGGCACGTTTTCAGCTACTGGATTCAAACCGTCACGACAGACTACGCGGACATCTGGGTCAAAGTAGGCGTGGATTTAGGCGTAAACAACACTTTCTACGTGTATTACGGCAACCCGGACGCTTATTCAGAAAGCAATTTCGACGCAACCTTCATTTTCGGCGAAACATGGAGCTCCACAACCCTCAACACTTCCAAGTGGACTGTTGAGGCTGGCACAATATCCATAAACACAGACGAACATTACATCCAAATCAGCTCCAACACAAGGGTGCGTTCAACAAGCACCAGCATAATTTTCCCCGCATACTTCCGTGTTGAAAGAGCGTGGACAGACGAGCCCGTTAGGTTTAACGGATGGAGAACTGGCAGCGGTGAAACCGGAAGCGCCTTCAGCATAACCGATAGAGCATGGGCGTATTCAGATGGCAGCAGAGGCATAATTTGGTTCGGCGTTGAAATATACTATTACAGCTATGCTCCAGTAGGCTATTATGCAAGAAGATGTGCTGGAATAGGGCATAATAAAGACTACACGTATACTTCAGGGCTTACGGATAGTCATGACTGGTCTCTTTATCTGTCGAGGCAAGGGACAACCTATTTTCTCGAGGGCATCCGCAACGAAACATACATTTCCTCGGAGCCTAACAGGGTTTATTTGGCAGCAGGCGCCACGGTAGCTGCCCGCATCTGGGATTTTAAGATTCGCAAGTATGTCCAGCCCGAGCCCCAGCATGGCTCCTGGTATCCCGAGGAGTCCATTACGGTTACGCAGGCGAGGCTGAACGTGAACGTCGAGCCGAGCTGGCTCTCGTATATCGCCTTCACCTTGGACTATCCGACCCAAGTGTTGTTCGCCCCGTGGACCAACATTATAGGCACGGGAAGCCACACGGTTACGGTTTTGGACGAGAAGGTTCGCGTAAACGGCTCCTACGTTTTCGGGTTCAAATGCTGGAAGAAGGCTGGGGAAATCGTGAGCTTTGACAAAAGCTACACGTTCACGCTTTCGGCTGGCACGACGGACATAACCATCGTCTACGTAGCCCACAACGTTTCCATCGTGAGCGATCCTGAAATGTATGTCCGCGTCAAGATAGACGACTTTCAGGTGCAGACGCCCACCACGGTTTACCGTGGAAGCGGCTACTACAATTTTGAGGCTTTGGACACTCAGCTCTACTATAACGCCACGCACATGCTCAAGTTTTACGGCTGGTATGTGGACAACGTTTACATTGGCAGCGACCCCGACGTCAACATCTACATAAGCTACAAGACAACCATCAAGCTTGCCTACAAAGCCGTAGAGGTTCCAGCTCCGCCGCCCATGACCTTCAAAGCCAGCGTCGTGGACCTCGGCCAAATCCAGGCGGGCACAAGCAAGGACTTCTCCATCACCGTAACCTTCGACGCCACAGCCCTAACCATCCAGAGCATCGAGTTCCAAGCCAAAAGCGACTGGCTCCAAGTAGTGGACACGTTGCCCATGTATGCCACGAAAGGCTTGGAAGCCGTCGGAACAGCCACAATAATGTGCCACCTAACAGTCCCCCAGAACGTGCAAGGCTATTACAGCATACCCTACAAGGTCACAGCGAAAACAAGCCAGGACATAACCATAACAACGTCCAGCTACATAACCTTCACGGCAACACCCCAGCCCGTAGCCGTGGAAGCCGTAAGCGCCCAGCCAGGAGCCATAGCCCCAGCGGGCTTCGCGGAAACCGTCCAACGCATATTCGGAAACCCGCTTATACTCATTCTGCTCATAGCCCTCACAATATGGCTCGCAGCCTACACAATCAAAAAACACCGCTAAAACATATTCAATTAAAGTGAACTAAAATACAAAAATTCTCTACTACCTTACACGCAAAAGTTTAATTTTATTTTATATGGCTATGATAATAATAAGAATTAAATAAGGAATGAGGTAAATCTTTTAAGCAGATTTTCAGCACAATTAAGTTACGATATCATGAAAGTTAAACTATAATGAAGACAATAATGGAGTAGGTTTCAAGGTGAAAAAATGAGCATAAAAGTCGTTGCATATGGTGTTCCAGCATTAATTGTTGGTATAGTATTGCTTCTTATCGGCTATCCAATTAATCATTCAGACATGATCACAAATTATTCGAGGGTGAAAACATGGCTTATAAACCTGGTATAGGACAGGAGCCAATTTATAGGCTTATAGAAAAGGCTGTGGATGGAAAAATCGATTTACCTGAAATTCAGAGAGGTTTTGTTTGGACGAAGCATCAAGTCCAAGAGTTGCTGGATTCTATTATAAAGCGTTATCCTTTGGGATCCATTTTGGTCTGGGATATAGGAAACTATACACAAGGGAAGCATGTGAATGAACGTGTTGCAAAGGATTGGATTGTTGATGGACAGCAAAGAATAACAGCTTTTTGTCTACTTGCACGTAAGAAACCCTATTGGTTTGAAATAGATAAATGGAATGAAAATATCGATAAATACAAAGTTAAGGTTAACATTCTAACATTAGATGTTGCCTTGGAAAGTTCTGCGATTAAAAATGACCCAAAATGGATGTATCCCTATGAAATTTTTAATGCTGAAAATTTAGCAAGTCTGGCAGAAGAATGCTCCAAAAATTTAAACGATCCTAAGTTATTCGCAAAAATCTATGACAATCTGAATAAAATCAAAGACTCCTTAAACATTGAATTGCCAATTATAAAAATAAGCACTTCTTTGGAAGATGTAGCAACCATTTTTGAGAGGATAAATAGTGCAGGAACCCGTGTAAAACAAGCTGATATCACTTTAGCTTATGTTGCTGCGTATAACCAAAGTTGGGTCAGAGAAAAGCTAATGAAATACTTGCATGATTTAGAGGACGAAGGATTTGATCTCGACCCGACACTCTTAGTAAGGGCATTGGCGGTTGTAGGTGAAGGAAAGGCTATTTTAAAAGAAGTTAGCGACGATTTTCTAAAAAATAAGAATAACACTTTGGATAATGCATTTGATGATTTGAAAAATTCACTTTTTACAATTATTAATGATTTCCGAGCTATTGGAATTTTAACATCAGATATAATCTTTGCAAAGAACACAATAATCCCGCTCATATATCTAAAACACATATTCAAAAATACTTTTGACTTCAATAAAGGCCTATACTTTTTCTTGATGGCATTGTGGGCGGGCAGGTATAGTGGCTCAGCTGAAACAACGTTACAAGAGGACGTAAACAAAATTAAAAAATCTACAGATTTTGACAGTGCCATTAGAAAATTATTGGAAGACTTAAAAATGGGTGCTATAACAGTAAGTCAGGTAAGGAATGCAATTCATTATCAAGGTGAAGGGCGATTCTTTAAACTGTTATTATATTTAGTTATCTTCAAAAAAGGTGCAAGAGACTGGTTTAATGGCGTAAGGATAGGATTTACAAAACAAAATGAGGTAAACAAAAATTTCAACATTGAAGAACATCATATTTTCCCAAAAAGTTTGTTACGCAGCGTTGATAAATTAGAGGAGGCCGATCTTCTCCCAAATATCGCCTTTATCAATCCGGGAACAAACAAAAAATTCCGCGATCAACCGATCACATATATACAGAAATATAATATCAGCAAAGATGAGCTTACGAAACAATTAATTCCCTTGGAGAATGAAGAATTACTCAAATTGCAAAACTATGAACAATTTTTGGATAAAAGGGCTGAGCTGATAGCACAAGAATTGAATAGATACTTAAAAGATCTTTATCCAAGCTATGAATACGAATGACGCACGCACATCCCATAAAATCTTTTTATCAGTGATTGTTTAGCGAAGTGAGATTGACAACTTTTTTATTGTCTTATTAGTAAGACTTGCCTGGCTTTTATTTCCATTTTATGGATACGTGGCAATACATATTTTAGTGGCCATATTTGTGCTACATATGGGGTGCCATCTCGGTTTTTTCTGCATTCTCCTATGGCGATCCATTTGTCGCCCAGTTTTACGGCTACATTGCCCAATATGCAGTCCGGAGCCATAAAGTTCATTATTATTTGCCAGCCTTTCTCGATGAGGCACTTGAGAAGCTCGTGGAGTGGATCTGGATAGGCAGGGTCGGAATAAATTATATTTTCAAAGAGGATGAGCTCCACGTCGGGTTTTGGAATATAAGGCTCGTTTAAGTCGCTGCAGGCTTCCGTCCAAAAGCCAAAATGTTTCTGCCAGAAAACATCAATTAAATCGTTATAGAAGCGCTCCAGCTCCCGCTGATAAAAACTTAAATTGGAAATTTGGGTTTCAGCTTCCATGGCGGCACCAACAAAATGCTTTCATGGAGTTTAATAAATCCATTATCTACAATCCTGCATGATTCTGACGAGCTGAAAAAGCTTAGGTTTTGCTTAAAAATGTAAATTATGCTCTCTTTCTGCTTTTTCGCTAATTTTCGTTAAATTTTAAGAGAAATCGTAGCAAAGCGAAGCTGCTCATCTTTTAAATATCCGTTTCCGCCTTTTTTTATTAGGAAGTGCTAATGTTGGAGGAAGGAAATCAGGGCAAATTCAGAACTATTCTGAAAGCCTATGGCTTAGCTTTGGGCTTCATCGTTTTGTTTTTGTGGGTGGCCGTTCTGGTTGCTTCCTTAATCCTTTATGTCCTCGGTTTTAAGGTTCCTGAAATGTTGATTTCGTCGGAAGCGCAAATTTCAGCTGTGGGCTATTGTTGGCTCTTCATAGATTTTTATTATCCACGCAAGAGGGGAGAAAAGCACTATAGATTACTTACAATTTTGGAATTGATTATAGGAGCCGTATTAATCATAACAGGTGTCTACAACATTGTTCTTGCAAACTTAAACGTCTTCACATACTTATGCCTCATCATAGGAGCAGCTCTCATTTTTATAAACGTCAAAAACTGGTATGCTCAGAGGAGACTTTGAAATGGAAGCATTGCCTCTTCGGAAAGAAACAATCTTTGAGGGTTGTGTTGTCCCACATTACGAAGCCCTACTATTAGAAAGGGAGCCACCATTCTATCTCGACACGAAATTTTTAAGTTACAGGCACATGAAAGGATGTTTTGAAAATTACATCAAAAACCTTTTAGAGAGGCCTGAGGATAAGGAGCCGCAGATAATATCCTTAGAAGACATCATACCGGTTGAGGTTTACCGTAGGATTCTGCAAAACCCTAAAACAAAATTTCGTTTTAGAATTGTTGTTGAGGCGCAGGAAATAAAAACAGACATGCAGTGAAACTTATGGTTGAGGAGATGAATGCCCATCAATCAGAAACTGTGGAATATATTCGCGGGAACGTTTCATTGGAAAGAGTGCAGAGGGTTGAGGATCTTCTTTCCAAATGGCGTATGCTCAATTCGCGGGAATATTTTGAGCGTTGGCTTATGGAAAGTGTTTACCGTGGGCACAGGCGAAGCTATAAGATTGACTACAGCAAGTGGCGAGGGGTATGGTTCCTCCGTTGTATACTTTACATCCTTTTCGGCGAACCCGAATTAACCGAATCATGGCAGTTAAGCGAAAAGCTCAAAGAAGAAATGAAAAAAGTTTTGGAAAAGCATTTTCCAAAAGGGAGCCATTTCCTCGAATATTCCTTAAAATACTTGGAAGTTAAAACTGGAGAAAAAGACGAGAGAACTGGGTGGATAAACGTGAAACCCTACATGTATCCGACAATTGGAGGGGAAATATTCTTCTACTGCACGCTAAAAGCGCTCATAGAAATATGCGAAAAAGCCATAAAAAATAGGGACTACAGTTTTCCACAATTCGTGACTCCAAAGGAAGGCATTGTAAACTGCTTAATCAGCGAAATTCTTGACAATAATATTTAGGGGGAATTAAGTTGGTTGGTTCTGAAGAATTGTTAAAAAGGGTTAAAGCCCTATTCTTGAAGGAAAGCAGACAAATGACAAGGGTGCTTAAAAAGGCTCTAATTGGAAAAACCATCATAGACGTCGAAGTTCTGAAGGATGGCGGCGACGTTTACATTAAACTAGTCACGGACAAAGGACAAGTTTTGATAGGAGCCAATGACCTTGGAGTTTGGATAGACAGACCTAAAGGTTCAAAGAATTGAAGCGGAAAATGTAATCGACGTAAGTGGATGTAAATGGAAGGATTGAGATACGAATACCACAAGTTAAAGTGCTCGAAGTGTGGGAGGAAAATACTTGTTGAAATTGGCTTAATTGGAGTAAGCCACAATGCCGTAGTTAGGGTCACTTGTGCGGAATGTCTCAAAAAAGCGAAGCTTTCAGATGTTTTTAAGAAGTGCCATGCCGAAACTGCAGACGACATTGAAAGATGGTTAGAGGAAAACAGTTAAACTGCCTTTACGTCTCACGCGCGTGAACTTAAAATATGGTTCTAACAGTCAAGCTGAAACAGAGAACAAGCAATTCATAATGATGACGTTTGAACATACAAAAAGTAAGCTTCAAACATTCTCGGTGGAATTGAAGTAAATATAAACTGCAAGACTTATTGAAAATGTAATAAAAGTGATACTGATGAAATTATTGAGAAAGCAAGGTGGTTATATTTAGGGAGTGTTGGGAATGGCTGAGGACTCGTTTTTCCAACAATTTTTGGCGGCAATCTCTAAGCTTGGACCAATATCTATGCCGTTTGATGAGAGCTTTAAAGACGTTTACTTGTCTTTTTGGCGTGAATTCGACGGCAAAAGCATGGAGGCTCCCAGTTTTGTGGTGGCTGATGGCAGCGGTTCTTCTTCAACTTTTAGGGGAGGAGTTAGAGTTGCTGTTGTTAGGGCTATTGCTAACGTTTATCGTTGTAATGGTTTGGTTGGAAGCGTTTACGATGTTGATGTGAGGGTTGGGCATAGGCTTAGGCGGGCTTCACTTTACATGAGGGCCTTGGAGTTTAAGTGTTTGAAGAGAGCCCTTGAGGGTTATGATGGGGTATCGATGGCTTTATGCGACGGCGATCTTTACCCCACCATTCACCCAGTTTTGGTTAGGCTTACAGCACAAGAAGTTGAGGCTTATGTTGAATATTTGAAGGCGTTCTCTGAGCTTTATAGGTTTGCTATGGAGCGGAAGATTTTGCTTATAGGGATTACCAAAGATAGTTTCATAAATTATATGGGAGCTCAGATTCTGGCTAACCACATTTTGCAGGAGAACCCCGATCTTGGAAGAGTGCTATCAAGAGTTAGGAGCATCAAGAACATAATGAGGATATTATCATCCTTAAAGGACCAGTTGCACAACTATCCTGTTTACTTTAACGAAGCGCAAAGGATGTCGATGTCTTCTGATGAGGAGATTTTTGACGAATATGCAACTAACCCAGGTTTTACTGTTCCGTTAGTGTTAGCGCCACAGCCAATTTATCTGAGTGAGGAGATAAAGGCTGGAACTAGACGCTGGAAAGATTCCAGAATCAGGGACAGGCTGATGAATGCAGAGGCACCATTAAATGAGGTGGCATTAACTTTGGATAGGCTTTATGAGTTGCCTCCAGTGGTTATTTCCTATTGGAGGCCATGGCATAGGCTTGGCGTTTATCGGGTTGATGTAGCTGGCTGGGCTTTCGGGCTTGATGTTAAATGGGACTCCTTGGAGGGGGACCATTTCCTCAACGACGAAGCCGTGGAGAAATTTAGGGATTTTGTGGCCGTTTTAAATGGTTTAAGTCCGGAGCCGTTCACAGTTAAGCCGCTTTTGGACGCTGATGACCTTGTAAGGTTTAGCGCTAACACGTATAAGGAGTGCTATGAGCCACTCATCATAGAGGCTTTAAGGAAAGCGGGATTAAAAGCTCTTTTAACTAAACGTGACCTTAGAGAGTTAATGGTGAGGATTTGATGGAAACCCATAAACAGGTTGGCACGGTTTTAGATGGTGCCACACCGTTGAATTTTCCATTTAAGGTAGCCAAGGAAACAGACATCCCCCTCCACGAGTATGTGACGGTCAGTGTAGGCGGCAGAACAGTTTTAGCTGAAGTTGTAGGGATAGGTGCCAAGAACCCCCTAGTAAGGGAAAGAATAGCAGAGCTCGGAATAGGCGGCTTGGAGAGATACGGCTACGAAGTAGCTGTTGCAGAGGTTTTGGGCTATATAGACGAAGGAAAAGTTATGAGGCCTAAATATGCGCCAAAACCAAACACCCCGGTCTACTTGGCGGACACTCAAACTCTACAAGCCTTTTACGCAGGCGAAAAGGAGCGGCTACCAATTTACATTGGAACTCTAATACATAGAGGCGACGTCCTGGTTCCAATGCACCTCCAAGATTTATCATTTCACCTTGGAATTTTTGCTCAAACACGTGGTGGAAAATCCTATTTGGCAGGGGCAATCATTGAGAACATCTTCAAAAACACCAACTTTCCAGTAGTAGTGATAGACATTCACGGCGACTATGTTATGATGGACAGATTGGCAGACGGCGACAAAAAACATAGCGATTTCAATGTTGTGGTGTATTATCCGCCTAATGCGCCAAAGATTAAAGGCGTCACGGCTGAAGTCAAGGATTTGAAATTAAGCTTGAAGCAGATGACAAACGAAGCTTTTATGGAGCTTATAGGCGGGTTAGGAGAACTGCAATCGATAAGGCTTAGAAGATTAATTGACGAGTTTAGGGAACAGGGAACGCCATTCGGACTGAACAACATAATTGAAAGGATAGAAAGCATGCTTGCAGAAAGCGAGTCTTTGGAGGCTGCCGGAGAAAGAGGCTTGCCTTCAGACGAAAAAAGGCGTCTATCGTCTATCCTTGATAGGCTTAAAGATTTAGGGGAGGAGGTTCAGCTGCCTGCCGAAGAAACACCAGTGCAAGAATTTTTGAAACCCAAAACTTTAAGCGTAATTTGTCTGCGCGGGTTAAGATCGAGAATTCAGGATGCATATACTGGGATCCTCATCGACTTAATTTTCAGAAATCAGGTAACATTTTTCGGCGATCTGAAAAAGGCTCCACCCACGTTCACCTTTATTGAAGAAGCGCATAGGGTTGCGGCACACGAAGGAGGGAGATACGCTTCAAAAGTGATTTCAACGGCTATTAGAGAGGGAGCCAAGTTTGGGCTTTTCTTGGGGCTAATAAGCCAGAGGCCCAGAAGCATAAGCCCAGACATTATGGCAAACATTGGCAACTACGCTGTTTTGCGAATTACTAATGCTCAAGACCAAAATATGATTGAAAGCGCCAGCGAAAGCTTCAGCCACAGGCTTGTTGAGGATCTTCCCGCCCTCAACCAGGGGGAAGCTGTTTTGGTAGGGCCGTATGTGCCGCTTCCAGCCATAATTAAGGTTTTGAAGAGGAAAACTGTTCATCATGGCGCGACACCGGATTTAGCTGCTATTAATAATAAGATATCAGAGTTGATAGAGGGGGCGAGAAAGGAGAAATGGTGAAGGTAGGGATTTTCGCCGACACTCATGTGGGCAGATCTATACCCAACATTATAGCGGAACATAGGCGTCAAGCCTTCCGCCACGCGTTTACACAGGCCATAAACATCTTTGTGGAAGAGGGTGTTGACCTAGTAATCCACGCTGGAGATCTTTTTGAGAGAAGAAGCATGACGGCTCCAGACAGCCTTTTTGTGAAAGAAGAACTGCAAAGGCTTGTGGACTCAAGGGGTGGCAAAGTAAAAATTGTTATGGTGAGGGGTAACCATGATGGAACAACGGAAAACAGCGCCCTCAACTATGTTGAGCATCCACTGGCTAAATATCTCACAGTATTAGGTGATAAAACCCTGCAAGGAGAGCCTGAAGTTTACCAAGATGAAAATCTCGCGATTATAGGATTCGGCTACACGCCTTACGCATCTACAAAGCTGGCTGAAGTTAAAGATGCTGTGAGAGGGAAATATGACAGCCTTAAAGTTGATCATAAGATTTTTCTGGCTCACATGTTTATAGAGGGCCAGGAAATACCGCCAAACGTGCCAGAATATCAAGTGGCAAGCTTTAGCCTAATTAAAGAGCTAGGCGCAAATTTTGTAATTGCAGGTCACTATCACAAATATTTGCCTTTAACCGAAAAATCCGGCATGCACTTGTTAACCCCGGGAGCAACAGAAGCAATAGACCTTTCAGACGACTCGCCACATGGAGTCTGCATATTAAAACTTAGCCAACGCTTGGAATGCAAATTTATTCCCATAAAGCCCCTTCATAAGATTAGAAACGAGGTCATAGACAGCCGGGGAGCAGTTCAGCAGCCCAAATGGTTCATTGATAAAGCCGTTGCCACTGCAAACCAGTTTTCAGAGCAGGTTAAAGAGGAAGGCGAGCAAGGCATACTCCGAATAGCCCTTCGAGGGTTTTTGGACGGCAACAGGTTCGACTTAGAAGCAGAAATTGAAAGGCAAATGCAAAACATCCGAAAGGAAAACCCCCAAATACTGCATGTGGAAATCGACAACGCCTTAAGCGAGGTTACATCGGCAGGAATCAGCGTTCCAGAACACATGGGCAGGGAAGAATTTCTACAGGAAGTGTTTAGGAGCCTTGGCGAAAAACGCATGGCTCAAGCCTTAAGCCTCGCTGAGGAGGTGCGGATGACCCTGGAGGAGAAGGCAAGTCCTCAGACCGGCTTACTGAAAGAGTCTGATAGGAAGCCATTCGTTGAAAAATGGCTGAAAATTTTGGAGGCTGAATAAGTGCAGTTTGAACGTTTGGAGCTGAAAAACTTTGAAGGCTACAAAAACGCAGAGATAAACTTTGCAAAGGGCTTAAACATCATAACAGGCCGAAACTCAACAGGAAAAACAACCCTTCTTGAGGCTTTACTATTCGCCCTTTACGGAACCGCTCCAGGAGCTGAGAAAAAACTTCTAGTTTCAAAGCTTCAAGGCGCAGCTGGCAACATGGCTGTTAAGCTCTCAGCCAAAATAGCTGGGAAAAATGTCGAAATCTTGAGGGAGGGGAGGCTGATTGGGAAGGGGGATGAAGCTAAAAAGTTCAGAACAGAGAGGCTGAGCCTAAAAATCGACGGTAAAGAAGTCTCCATCCATAATGAAGAAGAATTAAACAAAAAGTTGATTGAGCTCCTGGGTATGGGCGTTAAAATGTTCACCACCCTCGTCTATGCGCGGCAAGGCGAGCTTACAAACATTCTTGAACCCAAAAAAGAGGACATGGACCTGATTTTAGGCATAACCCTCATGAAAGAGCTGGTAGAGCAGCTTGACACGGCTAAAAAAACCCTTGAAAAATTCGAAGAGAAAGAGGCTAAAACAATGCTTATAATGCTACAGGAACAGCTCCCACAATTAATCCAGCAAATCGACCAACTAACTGGCCAAGTAAACATTCTCTCCCGCGACGTTGAAGCCTTAGAAAAGATCGTGGAGAAGGCAAAATCCAAGGAAGTTAAGGAACTTCTCCAACAAATAAACCAAAGAGACTCTTTGACAAAGAGTATTAGTGAAAAAGAGGCGGCAATTTCCAGCACTTTAAAAGAAAGGGGCGCCGCAAGCGTAGGAGAACTTGAAAAACGTTTAGGGGAGTTGGTAGGTAAAGAGGAAGAGCGGAAAAAGGAATTGCTGGAACTCCAAAAAGAAGAGTCAAAAGTTAACGCCACATGGCAACAGCTCAATTCAAAATTGCTTCAAATAAAAACTAACCTTGAAAACGCAGGCGTAACCACCATTAGAGAACTTGAAGAGAAAATAGCCTCAATTCAAACAGAATTCAATCAACTTGATAAGGAGCGCCAAGCTGCCGAGGCAGAGTTCACCGAGATAGAGCAGCTTAGAAGCCAACTCAACGGCAAACTATCAGCGCTTAAGGAGGAAATAGAGTCTCACGAAGACCTGTTAGCTAAGGGGCTTGCTAACTGCCCAACATGTGGGCAGGAAGTTAATCCAGAAGTGGTTAAACAAATCATAGAGGACAAGAAGCAAACGGTTGAACAGTTAACTAGGAAACTTGAAAGCGTAAACATTCAATACGCTGATTTGAAAAAAAGGGTTGATCAGTTGAAAACTAGGGTTTTGCAGCTTAAGACAAGCCTGTCGGGGCTTCAAGAAATCCATGACAGGCTCACAAAGATTTTGGAGGAGGCTACAATAGAGCAGCTGGAACAGAAACTAAATGAAGCCCAGAAGGACCTTGAAGGAATTCGCCAGATGATAGACGATTTAAGAACCGAATTGTCCAAATTAGAAGGCGAAAGACAAAACCTTCAGACCACAATAGCTAACGTAAGAAAGCTCGAAGAAGAGAAAAAAGGGCTTATAGAAAAACTTCAGAAATGCCTGGATGAAATCAAATCCTGTTTGCAGGCTTTAGCTTTTCCATTCGAACCAGAAGATGAGGACTTGAAGGCGAAAATAGCTGAGAAGCTTCCATTAAGCCCAGAAGAACTGGAAAATAAGGAGGCAGAGCTCAGCGAGAAAAGCGAGAGGTTGAAAAAGTTAAGGGCGGATTTGGAAGGCTTAAAGAAGCAAGAGGAGGAGGTTAAGGGCAAAATTGGCGAACTTCAGAAAAGGCTTGGAAGAGTTAAAGTTTGCGAAGACTTGCTGGAAAAGATTAAAGGCGGAATCGAGAGCCAAAGGGAGTTGAGGCTGAAACGAATAGCGGATGAAGCCCTAAGAGTCTATGAAACCCTCACCGACCAAAGGGTTTACAAAGCTTTCAGGATAAACAAGGACGACTACACAGTTGAAGTCTTCCCAACACGCCTTGAAGGCTACATACCAGCAAAAAGAACAGGTGGAGGACACCAAACACTAATAGCATTAGCCGTAAGAATAGCCCTCTTAAACGTTTTAAACCAGCGAAGCCTAATGATCCTAGACGAACCAACATACGGCGTAGACTCAGAAAACCTGCCACAACTAATGAGCTACTTCTCAGAAGCCGCCAAAAAAATAGGTCAAACAATCCTAGTGACCCACTACGGGCTGGGCGAAGAAGAAGCAGCCAACATAATAAAAGTAAACATAGCAGAAGACGGATCGTCAACAATAAGCCCTACATAGAATTCGCCGTTAGAAATCTTTCAAATAGCTCTTGCCAAAATTTTTAGCTCTTATAGAGGAATTCAATAGATAGATAACAAAACTAAACTAAGAACTTATATCCACCTCCCTTTTTCTATCCAAAATTGAAGCATATCCTCGCTTACGTTATGTTTTCCAATTAAATGTTCTTGGTTTTTTAAACCAACATCCACATATTGGGCAAAGTCATAATTTTTCAATTTCGCCTTTTCGGGCTTCTTCCTTTATGATTTTTTAGCTATCTTTTTAGACTATAATCGAGATAAAACCAACCAATAATAGAAGAACAAATGAAAATATGAAAAGAAGCGATAATGAATTTATTGCCTCTGACATATTTCGCCATTTAATTTAATCAGTTTTTGTTTTTTGCGTTTCCTTTTCTTGAGCCTAACTTCTTCGTCTGAAAACCACATGTAAGCCCACATGCTTAGAGGATTGTGTGGGTCTAATAGCTCATCGTCCATGTTTTATGCCTTCTTTGTGTGTTGTTTGTAGAAGTTTATGAGGCAGCTTATTATATCGTCGAAGGTGAGGTTTTGGGTTATTATTTTTGGAAGCTTTTGTCCTAGCTTTTTTGATGTTTCTTTTTGTATTTTTCCCATTGAGCCCCCACTATCCCAAGAACGATGAGAATGCCGAAAACGAAGAAGAACAAAATGGTGCTAATGACAAAAGCTTCACCAAACACGAATATTACAAATGCTATCCAGTTGAATCCTAATAAAGGGTCTATAAATTTTTGCAGATTTATGGTTAGATTTGCAACTAGAGATATTATCAGACCTATGATACAAGTTATAAAGGCGATTTTACCTGCGAGTATTTGAAGGTATGATGGTAATTTCTCGTTGATTTTTATTTCATGTATTTTAAATCCGCATTTTGGACAAATCTTTTCTTCTTTACTTACCACCGCTCCGCATTTAGGACAGCGGACGTAACGCTTGCGTGAGAACCACATATATGCCCATATGCTTTTAGGGTTATAGCGATCTTGAAGTTCGTTTTCCATACAAGACTCTCCAAGTTACTGTATGTTTAATGAAAATTAATGACAATTAATTCTTTTCTTGAGATCATGCTTATTATAGGGCCATCAAGCTTTAAAGGAATCGTTAGAATGAGAGTGCGTGCATGCGGCGCGCGCTTTATTGAACTGTGTAATGATGTTGGGTTTTGGGAGGCTTCTTATTGGGATTTTTTGTGGGCTGTGTAAATTACGAGTGTTATGGTTGATGCTATGGCTATGAGCACTATTATCAGCATTTGGAACCCTGTTGTTGTCCATAGGGGCGGTGGGTAATCCTTTAAGACTATGTTTTTTGTGGTGGTTGATGTGAGAGATACATGCTCTGTAGCGCTTGTTGTGATGACTGATAGCCAATATGATGATACGTAGTATGCTTCTATTCGATAGTTTCCGGGCGGTAGCTTGAATACTGCTTTTCCTGCAGCGTTTGAGATGTTTAATCCGACGCCTATGCCTGACTGTGTGTAGACGATTATGTAGGCTCCGTGGATTGGTGCTCCATCGTTTCCGTAAACTTGCACGGTGAGTTGATAAACCTTTGTTTTGATTGTGTATGGCCCGTTTGAATCAACGTAAATGTTTTCCTGAGCTACTGTTACGTCTTTCCATAGGACTGTGAAGCCAAAGCTTCCGGGCAAAACATGTGTAAGGTTGATGAAGCCTTTTGCCGAAGTATATCTTGGAACGGTTTCCACTGTGCCGTTTGGCCATGTTATGTGCACTTGGGCTTCGGGTAGTGGCGCGCCTGTATCGTCTGTTACGAGGAATGCTGGGTCATAATAGACGATTATGCCCATGGTGAATGTGTATGTGGCTTCTTCTATGAATGGGTTATATGAGCCTGTCTCTTCTTCGTTGTAAAAGCCGTTGTTGTCTATGACTGTTATTATTATGGTGTAGTTGCCTAAGGCTACGGTTGATGGATACGTCCAGTTAGCCTCATAAATGTGAGCATAGCCGGTTATCCACTGGCCATCAGAGGTTCTCACCATATCCATATTGTCGATGACGTGGACGCCGTTTGGGTCTACTATTGACATGTTAACTTTGTATATGTCGTATCCTCCGAAGGGGTCTGTCACATTAGCCCTCACAATCACTTTGCGTTGGCCTTCACTCCAATTATAGTAGAAAAGGGTTGTTTCGGAACCGTCATAAGCGTAGGTCTTTACGTAGGCTGGTCTGGCATAGTCCTGGGCCGGCAAAATCACTTTTGTTGGGTATAGTGGAGAATCATACCATATTCGCGTGTCCGATGATGAGCCCGCATTAACCTCCACATGGACATGAAGCGTTGTCCCAGCATTAAACGTGTGTGTAAGATGCGGCACTGTGAGGTTGTAGCAGTATACTGGCACATCAACATACGCCCCGATACTGCTTGTCACAGTTGGATTAATAAGTCCAGAATCCCATTCAACTACTCCGCCTACGGTTATTTCTCTAAACTGAACAGAGAAGGTTGCCGGTTTATAGGCTGAGGCGTTAGCCCATATGAAAACCTGCCAAGAACCATTAAAGGCGGCGGGTCCTGCAAGGTTTGGATACAAGTAGAAGTCAACAGCAATTTTTGGCAAGCCCACCGGCTTATAAAAAGAGTTGGCGTAAGCCTCCTCATGAGTAAGGAATCGGAAAGCCCTCGTAGTGTTAAAGATAAACTTTGTCTCCAAACCAGCCACATTAACAGGCAAGTCGGAATAGTGGAAGTAGAATTCCATAGGCTTAGCAACATTTAAGTAGGCAGATCTAACAATTGGAATATTCCAGGCAGTAAAGACAGCAATGAAAGCCACAATCATCAAAAACACAATCATCAAAGCTTTAACTTTAACCACCAATATCACCTTAATACTATACACTATCGTTAGTTTATCAAAAATGCATACTGCAGCCGCTTAAGCCTTGTTAATTTGAAATATGGATTCAAAATCATTTAGGCGGAAAGACGGATTAACGGATTATAGGAAATACATTAGAAAAAGGTGGGTTATGCCTTATTCATGATCCATATCTAGCCTGTAGTCCAAGTATGTCGCCTAATCCAAGTGTTCGCTTGTATGTTTCTCCGTAGTTTGCATAGCCATACATTGTCAGCCAATAGTCCTTATCTTCGTAGAGGTCGTCGAGGCCGCACCAGTGTCCAAACTCGTGGGTCATGATGTTTTGGACGTCCATCTTGCCTGTCTCACCCGCTAGAGTCCAAGTGAACCGTGTGTTCATTCGTGTGTCTGTTTCAAGTATGGTTTCTCCTGAATACCATATGTATGTGACTGCTATCGCGTTTGGATTTGAATATGATCCCCAAGCTACAACGTTGTATCCATCTCGAACTCCAGCACTCCTGCGCGTTGTCCCTTGGAAAATGAAAAGCTCGAAGGTTGTGTTTGCATCCCAGGTTTCTGCAGCCGTTGTGATGGCTGTTATAACCGCTGATGTTGAGAAGCCATACTGGTTTTTCGGGTTTATCCAATATTTTATTGTTGTATGCCACCAGAATGGCAACAACTTGTAGTCTGGGTTCGTCATAGAATCATCCTCGGATGGTATCGAATATAGAATGACGCGTCCGTGTCCATGACTATACCATTCAACAACCATCAAATGCGCCTGCTGTTCATAGGCAGAAGCATACAGTATTAGCGACGAAAATAGTGGTAAAAGAACAATGCAAATTAATGCCACATTCCAAACTTTTTCCATGCAGACCCTCTTATATAAATAAGTTTATGGAGCTAATAAAT
>Ga0315298_1001201_pt1 | contig 48778 bp, 58 predicted proteins | sample WHS_1_MG_FD_203077 | JGI IMG/M metagenome (GOLD analysis project Ga0315298, IMG submission 203077) | Extremophilic microbial mat communities from Washburn Hot Springs, YNP, Wyoming, USA - WHS_1_MG | ecosystem: Environmental > Aquatic > Thermal springs > Hot (42-90C) | place: USA: Wyoming...
GGCGCCCCTTTGCGGGGCGCTTTTTTTTACCTGCCGCTGACACCAGGGGAAGGCTATGGAATGTAACGGTTGCGAATTCCGCGCCGAATTATATTACGATCGGGAATGCCAAATCTGGGTGCGACGCGAAGGCGATGGCACACTTACCGTGGGTATGACCGACATATCTCAGTCGATTGCGGGAAAGATTTTGCATGTCCGGGTACGCAGGCCTGGGACACGTCGTCCGGTGGGTAAGCCGGTCGCCACTATTGAGAGTGGGAAATGGGCGGGTCCGGTACCGAATGTCTTTGATTGCGTGATTGAGTTGGCCAACGAAGATGTGTTGGAAGATCCCAATCTTCTCAATATTGAACCCTACGAAGCATGGATCGCACGGGTACGGCCAGTGGCTTCGGTAGACGTTGCGCTCGAAAAGCTGTCTACTGGAGACGCTGCCTTTGAGTTGTACCGGCAGCGCTGTCTGCGTGATGATATTCATTGTGAACGAGGAATGCGATGAGCGATCACTACCTGGAGGATCAGGGCGAAAAGTCGGTGGTCATCGTGATGACCAGCGGACCAAGCACGGCACATCGCTGTGCGACACCTTTTTATCTGGGCGCCCTGTTGTCTTCCATGGATGCCGAGGTTAAGATTTTTTGCACGATGGAAGCGGTCAGGCTGATGCAGACGGGTGTTGCGGAAAATCTCTCGGCGATGGCTGGTGGTAAGCGCATTATTGACTTTATTCGTGACGCGAAAAATGCCGGGGTGGAAATTCACGTATGTCGCCCGGCACTTCCAGGCTATGAGATCGAGGCCGACAACCTGATTGAGGAAGTGGATGCGGTGGCGTCTGCCGGTGATCTCGCCGACTTGATTTTGTCCGTGGACCGACTGCTGTTTTTTTAATGCTGCTTGGCAGCAGGCTCTGTTTACCTAAAATGTGACCCCGAAGGAGAAAATGATGGGAACTGTACGTGGCTGTGAAATCCCCGAAGATCTGTTGTACAACGTGGATAATAACGTGTGGCTGCGCAAGGAAGATGATGGCAGTGTGACCATCGGTATGACTTCCTATGCTTGTGCGTTGGCTGGACAGATCGTTTCTTATACGCCGAAGGGCGCTGGTAAGGACATCAAGAAGGACAAGTCGGCAGCCACGGTTGAGTCTGGCAAGTGGGTGGGTCCATTGAAGAGTCCCGTCAGTGGCACGGTCTTGTCAAGCAATGAGGACGTTGCGAAAGATCCCGGTCTTATTAATAAGGATCCCTATGGCAGCGGTTGGATCGCTAAGCTGACTCCGGCGGATTTTGCCGGTGACTCCAGCGAACTGAAGACTGGCGCCGATGTCTTGGTGGCCTTTGAGGAAAAGATGACGACGGATGGTTTTGGCGGCTGCTGACCAGCAAAAGCCCGTCATGATTCAAGAAGACGGCCGCACATGCGGCCGTCTAGTTTTCTCTTTGTGTAAAGGATGGAATTTCATATGAACCCATGGTTAAACGCGGTTTCTCAAGTAGAGGCTTTGGAGGATTTGGTCCTCAATGCGGATTTGGTGGACTCTATGCGCGAACGGTGGTCCGGTCTGTCCGGTAGCCAGGTGGGTCGTATCAATTTCTATACGCCTTCTTTCAAGCATCATGAAACGTCGGAGGTCTCCGCATGCGGGAAGAATGCCTTCCCGGCCATTTCCATCACTGGTGGGGACTGCAAGTTACAGTGCGATCACTGTAAGGCGAAGATACTGGAGCCTATGATTGCGGTGCGGACGCCAGAAGAACTGGATCGGCTGGTGGACCAGATTGTCCTGGATGGGGGTCGTGGGCTGCTTCTTTCAGGCGGCTCGGACCATCAGAATGTGGTCCATTATGAACCTTATTTCCCGATGCTGCGCAAGATTAAGGATCGCTATCCGAATTTACAAATTGCCATGCATACGGGCATTGCGACCCCGGAGTTCGCCCGCGGGATGGAGGATGCGGGTGTCGATGTGGCCATGATGGACGTGATCGGTGCGCAGGATACCATCAATCAGGTCTACCATCTGCGCCGTTCGGTGGATGATTTTGAGGCCGCGCTGGAAGCCTTGGTGGCCACCAAAATGAAAGTGGTGCCACATATTGTCATCGGGTTGCATTACGGGGAGCTGCTTGGTGAATGGAACTCTCTCGAAATTATCCGGCGGCATCTGCCCAGTGCGTTGGTGCTGGTGGTAATCATGTCGCAGTATGCTTCTTCGAGTCGGCCTTTTGCGACACCAGCGACGGAAGAAATCGGTAAATTCTTTATGGATGCGCGTGCTGCTCTGCCGGAAACCCCGGTGTTGCTGGGCTGTGCGCGTCCGTCCGGTGTGCATCGTTCCATCACCGACACCTATGCGGTCATGGCGGGACTGAACGGCGTGGCCTTTCCTTCCGATGGCATGCTGGCGCTCGCCAAACATCTGGACCGGGATGTTTTTGTGACGCCTTCTTGTTGTTCCATGATCGTGGGTGAAGAAGTCCTGGCACTCGGTGACGAGACGACCACCATACCCTTGGATTATGTTCCTGTCGCGCCGAAGCGTCGTACACAACTGCGGGATATCCCGATTGTATTTACGGCCTGAGACAATGGTGCTTTCTCTGGGCGCCATTTTTTTCCGGTGGCTTGCATTATGACAGCGCACGTCTCTGATGACTGGCTTGTGGTTGATACCGGACTACGCCCCGCCGACGAAAATATGGCTTTAGACAAAGCGTTGCTTCTGGCGATATTGGAAAGTCGGACTCCCAACATCTTTCGTTTCCTGCGCTTTGAGGAATCCGCGCTGGTCGGTTATCACCAATCACCAGAGCAGGAACTCAACCTGGAGTTTTGTCGTGAACAGGGGATCGCCGTGCAGCGTCGTCTCACCGGCGGCGGCGCACTGATTTTTGATCCCACCCAAATAGGCTGGGAGTTGGTGTGTCGGCGGGACGCGCTGCCCCAGGGTGATATGGCGTCACTGGCACGGAAGATCTGTGAAGCGGCAGCGGCCGGCTTGTCACTTTTGGGGGTGCGTGCGCAGTTTCGTCCGCGCAATGACATTGAAGTGGGGGGGCGAAAGATTTCCGGCACCGGTGGAATTATGGATGGAGACGTGTTGCTGTTTCAGGGCACGGTGCTCGTCGATCTGGATCTCCCGCGCATGTTGCGCATACTGCGCGTGCCGTTGGAGAAGCTGGACGCCCATGCAGTTTCTTCGGTGGCGGAACGGGTGACGAGCTTGAAAGCCTTGCTGGGTAAAGCGCCGGAATTGATGGTGGTGCAGAAAGCCTTGCTGGATGGTTTCCGTGCGCAGTTGGGGTTGTCTTTTGTCCGGGGCGACTTGCCGGATGCGGTTGCCGCATTGCTGCCAGAGGCATTGGCGAAGGTGCGTGACGCGGAGTGGCTCGGCATCAACCACCGCGCGCGTGACGATATGCCATTGCGTAAAGCGACGTTACGCGCCCCCGGCGGCACGCTGCAAGCGGAAATGCTTTGGGATAAGCATGGGAACAGGGTGCGGCAAGTCCATTTTAGCGGTGACTATTTTATCCAGCCGCAGCGCGCTATCGTCGACCTTGAGGCAGCGCTGCGTAATGTCCACCTGAATGACGTGGATGGCATCATTGCGGGATTATTCGAGGAACAGGCTGTCGATGGCTTCGGCTTACAGCCGGAGCATTTCGCGACGGTATTGCGGATGGCGGCACAAGACGCGTGAACCCCTTAGCCACAGATGTACTGGTGATTGGTGCCGGTCCGGCCGGCGCGGCGGCAGCGCGTGCCGCTGCGGGCCGCGGCCTTACGGTGATCTGCATTGATCGCCGTGCGGAGATCGGTGTCCCGGTGCAATGCGCCGAATTTGTCCCCATGCCGCTCTTGCGTACCGTGCATGAAACGGATTCGCGGGTGCAGGACGTAGCCGGGATGCTGACGGTGCTGCCATCCGGGCTACAGCATCACAGCGTCTTTCCCGGCATGATGATTGACCGGGCACGTTTTGACCAGAGGCTGGTGGAATTGGCGCAAGCGGCGGGCGCGCAGGTGAAAATCCGTTGCCAATTCCTCTCCTGGGATGGTGCAGTGGCCCGCTTGCGGTGCGACACGGATGAAGTGTTCACGGTACATCCCCGCGTGCTGATTGGCGCCGATGGGCCCCACAGCCTGGTGGCGGAGGCCGCGGGCTTGCCGCATCAACAGGTCGTTTATACCCGTCAATACACGGTGCCGTTGCTGCGTCCCTATGCGGATACGGATATTTTCCTTTCGGATGCTTTTCCGGGAGGCTATGGCTGGTTGTTTCCCCGCGGGCCGGTGGCTAATCTCGGACTGGGTGCGGATCGGCGTTTTGAGGACAATCTTAAATTGCCGCTGGAGCAGTTGCATCGGCAGATGGTGGCGCGCGGCATCGTCGGCGAAGCCGTCCTCGGGCGTACCGGCGGCGCGATCCCCGTGGGCGGCATTCGGCGCATGGTGCATGGCAACGTGGTGCTTGCCGGAGACGCGGCGGGGCTTACTCATCCCATTACCGGGGCGGGCATTCCCGCGGCGGTGATCAGTGGTGAGGGTGCGGGATTGGCGGCCGCTGATTGCCTGGCGGGCGATGAGAATGCATTAGAGAGCTACGCAGAAGACATGCAGGATCAGTTTGGTCCGGCCCTCGCGCGGGCGGTGCAGCGGAGAAAATCTTTGGAGGCCGTCTGGCGACTAGCCTACGGGGCCCAGGAAGACAGGGTGATGCGATCCGGTTGGATCGCCTTTGATGAATACTTTGCCGCTTGAGGCGGTATGACAGGAGGAACTTCCATGAGTGCGGTAGCGCAAGAAAATTCCCAGACCTTAAACTTTTATCGCCCGGATTATTTCGTCAAAACGCCGACGATGCGGTCGCCTGAATATGTGCAGTTAAGCACCGCGGCGGCGATTACGCTGGGTCTGGTGCCCGGGGTGATGCACCGAACTTCCTGTACCAATTGCCTGAACCTGTTGATGACCTATCCGGAAGGTTGCCGTGCCAACTGTACCTATTGTGGTCTGGCTCGGCACCGCGAAGAGAGCCGCGATTATGCCGACCGCAACTTCATCCGGGTGGACTGGCCGACGGTGCGCGTGGATGAAATGCTCGAACGTGTCGCCAAGAACGGCGACAAGGGCCAGTTCCAGCGCATGTGCATCAGTATGATTACCCATCCTGATTCCGATCACGATACACAAGTCGTACTGAAGCGCTGGATGGAAGTGGCGCCCCACATCCCCGCATCCATCCTTTCTAATCCAACCACCATGGAGAAGCAGGACCTTATCGACCTCAAGGCGATGGGTGCCGATATCTTTACCGTCGCGCTGGACGCCGTGACGCCGGAAATCTTTGAGCGCACCCGTGGCAAGACGGTACAGAGCCCCCATTCCTGGGATAAGTACTGGCAGACCATCGAATGGGCCGCAGAGATTTATGGACCCGAGAAATTCGGCGCGCATCTGATCTGCGGCATGGGTGAGACGGAGCAGGAAATCCTCGCCGTCTGCCAGAAGATGAAAGATATGGGTGGCCACAATCATATGTTCGCCTTCTTCCCCGAGAAGGGTTCCATGATGGAAGATTGGGATGCGGTGCCCCAGGATCATTGGCGCCGGGTGCAGTTGGGCCGCTTCCTGATTGACTATGCCGGTGGCCGTTACGAGGATATGGGCTTTGACATCTATGGCCGGGTTGAAGACTTCGGTTACCCGCAGGCCGAATTGGAAGACATCATCAACTCCGGTAAGCCCTTTCAAACCTCCGGCTGCCCAGGAAAGGATGATGAAGAAGTCAGTGCCTGTAACCGGCCTTATGGGGATTCGTCGCCTTCGGATATCCGCTCCTTTCCTTTCGCGCTGAACAAGGAAGATGTGGAAGTCGTGCGGCGCCAGATGCGCTTGCAGAATTTGCAATTCTTGGGCTAACCTCATCATCTGGGCGTATTATGTAGTGCGCATATAGGGGCTTTGGCCCCTTTTTTATTGGGTGCTGTAATCATGAAATCTCATAATATTTATTATTTCTAATAAACCAATATTTTATGGATTGATAAAAGGATTAAAAAAATGATAGAACCAAGGCCTTGCAACACTGTTCCAGTTCCAACACAATCACCGTGTCATTAGCGATACAACTGAGGGCGGAGGATTAAAATGAAAAAATCACGGATTTTAGGAATTGCGGTTGGCGCGACGTTGGCGATGGGCCTGTCGGCCAGTGCGTTTGCTACAGATGGTTATCAGTTGATTGGTATTGGTCAGTACGCCATGGGCATGGCGGGTGCCGTTGTTGCGGCTCCGGATGATCCTCTGTCTGCGGCCATGAGCAACCCGGCCGGATTGGCGTTGTTGACCCCGCAAGCGGCATTTTCGGCGGAGATTTTTAATCCAACCCGCAAAACGAATTTTGGTTTCGGCGAGACGGGCAGTCACAGTAATGTCTACGGTGTGCCGGCCATTGGTTGGGTCGCGCCGGCATTTGGCGATGGCATCGTCTTTGGTGGTGGTGTGTATGGTACTTCTGGCCTTGGTGTGAACTATCTGCAGCAAAACACCCCGTTGGGCACTATGCAAGGGTACAGCAGTATCACATTTATGCAAATGTCCCCTTCTCTTGCGATGAAAGTGAATAGCCATTTGGCAGTGGGCGCGTCTTTAAATATTGCTGCGGAACAGGGGTCGTTCCAGCAAACTATTGGACAGACAGTTCCGGGTGGCGTAAACCCTGTAACTCATTTCCCCTATCCACCATCTACATCGTTAACTGGCCTTAATCTGGCTAGTCCCTCATGGGCCTATGGTGTAGGAGCGACTTTGGGCCTCCTTTACAAAGTAAATGACATGGTTACACTTGGGGCGACTTATAAGACCCCTATCATTTTTACGCCTATGACATGGCAGGAAACTGGAGAGGTTGCTGGCTCACTAACTAACCCCGTTCAGGGTGGATCTGGGCAGTATAGCGGTCATCTGAACTATCCGCAGCAGGTAGCTCTAGGCTTGGCGATACGGCCTATTCCCCAGTGGTTGATCAGTGTAGAAGGGCAATGGATCAATTGGGCTGCTACAATGAACACCTTTAATATTTATGGTCCTTGGACTGGTCAGTCGCATGTAGGGTTGCCAATGCACTGGAGCAATCAGTGGGTAGCCAATATTGGAACTCAGTACGATGTGAACAACTGGTTGCAGGTGCGTGCGGGGTATACATGGGGTTCTAACCCTATTAGTAATGCTAACACGGCAAATAACTTGCTTTTCCCTGCTGTTGTTCAGAATGCGATTACTTTTGGCGCCACCCAGAAACTGGGAATGGGTTGGAAGCTCACGGAGGCATACATGCATGCTTTTGCGAACACCATTTCTGGGCCATCTTCTTATGCGCCATTTGGTGCTCCAGACCCGGCCAGCGCCACCCTCGCCGAAAACTCCTACGGCCTTCAGGTCGGTTACGACTTCTAAAAAATCCCTCCTCAGGGTATGCGGGAGACGGGTAACCGTCTCCCTTTTTTGTGGGCGCGCCTTGCGCGGGGAGGAGGTTTTGGGGGAACATATAACAGAGCGCATTGCTAGGGATTATCATGAAGTCGATACCGATTACCGATGTGAGCAGTCTGAAAAATGAGCTGAAAAGGTACAAGATGGGGAAGAAGCTGGAGATCCCCCGGTTCAATCAACTGGCGCGCATGGCCTACATGGGGCGACTGGTGATGACACCGCTGGACCCTGAAGACCCGTCCTGCAAGTCCTTTTTGGTGCATGTTCAGGAGCCGCAAGGACTGGCGGCGCATTTCATCGATCTGGACGAGGACCTGCAGGATACCATCCTGATCCTCGACGGTGAGCAGTCCATGGCCATGGCAGGGATCATGCAGGCGGGTGTGGAAGAGCGGGTGCTCTGGCATCAGGCCCTCAATGAGCGCGACTTCTATTTCTCCGCTTTTTATCGGCCGAAGGATAAAGAAGCGCAGGATGGGGCCGTACAGAGCTGATTGGGGCGGATAAGTCGTTTCGACTGGATGCGGTTTTGTAAGTCATGCGAATTCGCCTGATTCATTTGGGGGTGCTTGCCCCGGAGGCTCTGCACCGTGCTTATGTTGGTTTGGCGGAGGCACAGGGTGAGCAGGATGTGCCCATCCTGCTGTTGGCGCAATCTGCCGCCCATCTGAGTCTGGGAGCCGCGCAAGGGCCGGCTGCGGAGTTGGATCGCTCGGCTTGCGAGCGGCTGAAAATTCCGGTTGTGCAGCGCGCCCTGGGTGGCGGTCTGGTTTGGGTAGATCCTGGTCAGTTGAGTTATTTCTTTATCTTTCCGTCGGCCACGCGGGTGCGCCGCGCACCTGAACTGTTTGCTCTGATTGCCCCTTGGGTGATCGCTGTGCATGCGTATTTTGGCCTGAAAGTGGCGGCGCAGGGAGGGCATGATTTCTGGTGTAAAGGGTGCAAGATCGGTGGTACCGGGGCCGCGACCATCAGGCACAGTCTGGTGTTGGGCGGCAGCTTCATCCTGGAGGCGCAGTGGGCGTCCTTTGTGGACTGCGTGGCGGCGCCTTCGGCGGGTTTTCGCACATGGCTGTTAGAAGCGTTGCAGGAAGGGCTGTGTAGCTGGTCGCCGTTATTGGGCAGGGTGGTCAGTCCCGAGGCTTTGCTGGAGGTCTGCCCGGCGTTGCTCAGAGCGGCAGGCTGGGACGTCGTTTTTCCGACGACGCCTACTGAAGCCGAGCAACGTGCGATGGTGCAGGCGGAGTTGGAGGACGTGGACTGGAACCAACCGGCCCGTCGTCGAGTGCCTGCCGGTATCAAGCTCAAAGCGGGTGCTTTCCTGACGGAGCGGCATTGGCTTGATGGTCACTGGCTGCGGGTATGGACGGAAAATGGTACTTTGCGGCGCGTCGCGGGTTCGGTCTGGCCGACGGAGCAGGAGGGCCGGTTAATAGGCCTGCAGCCTGCCTCTGTCCAGCTTGGTGAACAGTTGCGAGAAGTCGTCGGCAAAGAGGCTTCGCTCTGGGGTGAACGACTATTAGAAACGGCAGTCTGGGCGGATTGAGTCTGTTGGTGCGGGTGGTTTTTTCCAAAATCAATGCAATGGAGGTGGCCTGGTGCCCAGTATCAGTGATCGGATGCGCAAGCGTTTTATTCTCATGGCGAGTGATCCAGAGCTGCGCGCGGTCGTCGCGACGACGACGCCCGAAGGCTGGGAGATGACGGAGGCGACGGATTTGGACGACCTCGGCGATTGGCAGGAAGTCCTACTGCATCGTTTTATGCTGCTCAATCTGGATGATCCGGAGATTGCGGATCCTATTGAACTGATTGACACCTTGCGGCGGGAATATCAGTTGAATATTGCGGTATTTTGTCTGGGCGGAAGTCAGGAACGGCGGGATGCGGCGCGTTCGGTGCGGGCGGATCGTTTTTTTGATCGAGATGTGGGTTTACAGCGCCTACCGGAGTTCTTTGCCCAGTTTGGCTGGTAAATGTTGGGGGTCCTGCCCATCAGTTGAAGCACCGATGGGCGCTACCGACGGCGAGGTATTAACCGACTTTGGCGTGAGCTTCGGTGTCCAACAGCAGGTCGTGGCTTTCGCTCTGGCCGCCGGCACTGACAGTGAGGGTGGCGATACGGATGCCGGCGTTCTTGAAGGTAATTTCGTAGGAGAAAATACCGGGCAATTCGAGGCTGGCTTCTTTCAGCGTCTTGCCTTCGCAGGTGACGCTGATCTGGGCGCTGCCCTTGCCTTCCAGCATGGCCTGAATCCGGAAAGGATGGCCGACGACGCGGCGATAAACTTGCGGGTCGCGGTTGGCGTTATATTGCAGGTTGTTGAGTTTGACCATTTTGATCAGATTCGTACTCATGGTAGCCCCTTCTTAATCACGCTATAAAATGAATTGTACACACATTCAGTTAAAACTCTTTTATCCTAGATGAAAACCGCCCGGAGTGATAGCAGGCGCGGCCGTAAATCCCATCAGGAGTGATGATGACCAAGTCAAGCGAGTTAATAAGCACATTAGATGCAGCGCACGAGCGTATTGAAGCACTGGCGCGGCAACAGGTTGCCGGAATGGCATTGCCGGAGTTGGTGGCGGCGGGTGTGGCGGAAGCGGCAGCGATGTTGCGCATCATGCTGACCGCAGAGCACAAACCCTATGCCAGTGATGCGGATTTGCTGGAGTTATGGAAAACGCTGGTGAAGGGCTTACCCCACTGGAATACCATTCGCGATAATTGCCGTGAACTGGTTTATTACCAGAATTGTCTGAACGCAGAGCGTGCCGATGCGTTGCCCGCACAGCCGGAGCGTATGGTGATTCATACTTTGCGTCACATTTTTCTATACATGCGCAGTTATGCTGAGCAAAATCATGAGGGAAAGGTATGAGTGCGACGAAAATGGCAGGGGGTAACGGCTTGCGCTTGCTCTTCGAGGAGCCCTTTTATCAGCCGGTGGCGAATGAGGTCGGGGTATTCATGGCGGCCTGGGGTCGGCGTCTGCCGGTAATGCTCAAGGGGCCGACAGGCTGCGGCAAGACCCGCTTTCTGGAGCACATGGCGTGGCGCCTGAAGCGACCGCTGGTGACCGTAGCCTGCCATGAAGACCTCACCAGTTCAGATCTCGTCGGACGCTTTCTGATCGAGGGCGACGAAACGGTCTGGCAGGACGGCCCGCTGACTAAGGCGGTGCGGGAAGGGGCAATCTGCTATTTGGACGAGATTGTTGAAGCGCGCACTGATACGACGGTAGTCATTCACCCGCTGACCGACCATCGCCGTTCTCTGCCCATTGAAAAGCTCGGCGTGGAAATTGTCGCGCACCCCGATTTTATGCTGGTCATTTCCTACAACCCAGGCTACCAGACGGTGCTGAAGGACCTCAAACCCTCCACCAAGCAGCGGTTTATCGGGATGAACTTTAATTATCCGCCCGCTGAGGTGGAAACGCGGATTGTGATGAAGGAGGCCGGTATCGATGAGGCCCGGGCCCGGGCACTGGTAGCCGCTGCAGGCAAGGCCCGTAACCTGAAGGAACAGGGCTTGCAGGAGGTCACCTCCACCCGGGCGCTGATTTATGCGGGCGCATTGATGGTGGCGGGGCTCGATGCGCTGGAGGCCTGTACTGTGGCGATCATTAATCCGCAGACGGACGATCCGGAGTTGGGCGAGGCGCTGCTGGAGGTTTTTCGGACCTTTTTCCCGGAGCAGGGCTAAGGAGCGCCCATGTCGGCGGCGACGGAGGATATTCTCGACCATCTGGCGGCCGTCAGCTTTGTGGCAGGGCGGGATGCGCGAATGGCTTTGCCGGCGGTCACTGTATTGGGGGAGGCGGTAACATTACATTACTTGGAGACCGGACGGGATTTGTTTTTCTATGACCGGGAAGCAGGCAAGGCGTTTTTCCATGCCACCGCCGATCTGGTAAAGGCCTTCGGAGGCCTGGACCCCTGGCTGGATCAGGCGCGCCAGTTTCTCCGTCAGCGCGGCACCTTTCGGGCGGCGGTGGGTTTCTTCGCGCAGGCCAGTGCGGTACGCCGTGGTTGGGGTGCAGAGGGCGAGGCGTTGTGGTTTGCCTTGGGAGCTGCTTGGATTGACCGGCATGTGGACAGCGCGGCGTCCTATTTCCAGATGCCTGCAGCCATTCTGTTCGGCGATGCGGGAGTTGAGGGGCTGCGGGCGTTGTTGACGCCTGCCGACTCCCTCGCCAATGGGCGTTTGGGGCTGGGGACGTATCTGGACGGCGCCACCAAAGTGCGTGGCATCTGCGGTCTGGCGGGGGTAGCGGAATGGGCGCGGCGCGGCGGCGATGTGTTGGCGGCGGGAAGGGTACGCGGTGAGGCTTGGTTCCGGCTGGAGAGTGATGAGTCGCGCAGCTTTTTGTTGGAGGTCCTGCCGGGCTTTCGTATGGGAACCCACAAGCGGCTCTTCGGGCTCCTGCTCCAGGCCTGGACCGGGCTGCATCCGCCCCTGGAAGAGGGAGAGTGGAGTCTGGAGGGCGGCCGCGCCTTTGTCGAGACCGACGGGCGCAGCCTCTTTGTGCCGGCGGTGATGCCCGACCGGGAGGAGGCTTTGTTGGCCTTCTATCATACGGGCGCGCATCTGGCCTTCGAGAGCTATGAGCAAGACGCCATCCATGCCCTTTTTGCCGAGATCGGCGTGCAGCATCCGCCTTTGGATCCCGACCAGCGGATCACCTGGCGGCCACTGTTCGCCCAGTTTGGCGACGATATGATTCGTTTTCAGCTGATTTTCGATCTCTGTGAAGACTTGCGTGTGGATAGCGCACTGGAGCGGGAGATGCCTGGTTATCTGGCGCGGGTGCTGCGGATATCCCATCAGCGCAGCCGGCCGGAGGGGGCTGCCGGGTGCTACTATCAGGCGGCCATGAACATGCTGGAAGATGCCATGGCCGGAAGATTGCCTGGGGATCTTGCCGTGTTGATGACGGCACAAACCGGTATTGTTGACGCTTTCCGGGCAGCGCTCACCCTCTATGCGGCGACGGATTTGCCACCGATCTCCCTGCCTGAGCGCGCCCGCGCCTATCTGCCCGGTCATTCGCCCAATGCGGCACGACCGGTGTATCCGCGCCAGAAGCGCGATACGGATGTTCCGGAGATGGATGGCGGCGGTGAGCTGGGTGCCGCTGGTCATGAGGAAAAGCCGCGAGAGGTCCCGCAACAGGCAGAAGGCAATGATCCGGATATGGAGATTTCCCCTGAGGATATCCAGGGGACCGGTGGGCGGGTTGGGGTCGGTATTCCCATGCCCGCCAAGGTCATGGGCAGTGGTCGCGGGGTACAAGGGCTTAAAGGCGGCTGGCCTTATCGCGAATGGGATTACCGTCAGCAGAGCTATAAAGAGAACTGGGCGCGGGTGCATGAGCGTCCCCTGCGTGAACGCGATGAGACCAAGGCTATCGCCATTGCCGCCGAATATGACGGCACGTTAAGGCGTCTGAAGTGGGCCTTGCAGGCACAGAAGCCGACGCGGATGGCGCCGCGCCGTCGCCAGTACGAGGGTGACGAACCTGATTTGGAGGCGGCGGTGCAGTTTGTGGTGGAGCGGCGCGCCGGGCGTTCGCCCAAAGCCGGTATCTACCTGCAACGGCGACCGCAACAGCGAGATACTTCGGTACTGCTGCTCGCCGATCTGTCCACCTCCATTATGGCGGAGGCTGGAGATTCCGGTGTGCGGGTGGTGGATCGCTTGCGCGCGGCAATGCTGCTCTTTGGTGAGGCACTGATGGAAGTGGGTGATCCTTTTGCCCTTTACGGATTCGCTAGCAAGTATCACGACGAGGTCTTGCTTTACCCCATCAAGCGATTCACCGACAAATTTGATGCGCGCGCGCGGGCCTTGCTCGGCGGCCTGTCTGGGCGGCTGGCGACGCGCATGGGTGCCGCCATCCGCCATAGCTCGCGGCTCATGCTGCGCAGTCCGGCGCAGCGACGTTTGCTCCTGATTCTGTCGGATGGTCGTCCGGCCGATTATGACGATGGCGGTGACTCCCGCTATTTGCAGGAAGATACGCGCATGGCGGTGAAAGAAGCGCAGGACTTGGGTATCCACGCCTTTTGCATCAGTCTCGACCCGCGTGGTGGCGAATATCTGCCGCTGGTCTTCGGGTCGGGGCACTATCTCGTGTTGCCCCATATCGACAGCCTGCCGACGCGTCTGCCGGAGATTTATCTGCGCCTGCGGGGCCACAGCGCATGACGGGTGAGGCGCAGACGGTTGCCAGCAGAGTGAACGAGCGGGAGATGCTGCGCCCGCAAAGCGTCGCGACCCGTCGGGCGGTCTTCGTCGGGGCGGCGCGTTACCGGCGGGCGAGTTATGGGAGTAACCATCCCCTGGCGATTCCGCGGGTGTCCCTGACCCTGGACCTCATCAATAGCTATGGGGCCATGGCGCCGGAAGAATACCGACAGGGCCGCCCGGCCAGCCATCGGGAGCTTTTTGGCTTCCATACCAAAGATTACATACAGGCCTTTGAGCGTGCCCAGTTTCGCGGTGGCGTGGAGGACAGCGATCGTCGGCGCTATCAGCTGGGTACGCTGGAGAATCCTTATTTCCCCGGTTTTTTCGATACCGCCTCCCTGGCTACTGGTTCCGGCGTGCTCGCGGCGGAAGCCGTGCTGGAAGGCGTAACCGCCTTCAGCCCCGCGGGTGGAATGCACCATGCCGCACCGGGTCAGGCCCGCGGCTTTTGCTATTTCAACGATCCTGTGTTGGCCATCCAGCGTTTGCGTCGTGCCGGTTTGCGGGTGCTGTACTGGGATATGGATGCCCACCACGGTGATGGGGTGGAGGCGGCCTTTGCGGAAGACCCCGACACGCTGACGGTCTCCCTGCACATGGATACGGATTATGCCTATCCCTATCAGGGCGGGAGACTCACCGACTGGCCGGGATTGGCAGTTAATCTGCCGTTGCCCAAAGAAGTGAATGACAGTGAGTATGCTCTGGCTTTTGCGGCGTTGTGGCCCCGTCTTTTGCAGCACTTCGACCCAGATGTCGTCGTTTTGCAGGCAGGCACCGATATCCTCGCACCCGATCCCTTGAGCAAGTTCCGGGTTTCCAACGGCCTATTCTGGCAGGTCGTACGCCAGATTGTGGCGGAAAGTCCGCGTCTGCTGGTGTTGGGCGGGGGTGGTTATCATCCCATTGCCCTGGCGCGTTGCTGGACCGGCCTTTGGGCGATATTAACGGGGCGTTCGTTGCCCGCGAAATTGCCCGCTACCGGGCAAACGCTGCTCAAGGCGGTCGAATGGGAACTGGACGATGCAGACGCACCGGGCTATGGTCAACAGTTCCTGGCATTGCAAGATACACCCCGGCCCGGCCCGGTGCGTGCCGAGTTGCGCGAACGCCTGGATTTTTTGCTGCACCATCATCCCCTCTTTGCCAACAGGAGTAGCGCCGCGTGAATGCTGCGGAAAATGGATTGATTCCGGGGGCCGCCAGTAGTACCGGTACCAAGGCCTATGTGGGGCGCTTCGCTGGAATCCTCGCTGACGAACACTTCAGTGACTTTTTAAACACCCGCATCAAACTGTCCTCTCTGGGCGTTGGCACCTTCCCTGGCGCCGTGGATGACGTGACGGATGTCGCCGTCGCGGCGATTGTGGCGCAGGCCTTGCAGTCGGGCATCAACGTTATCGACACCGGGGCCAACTATCGTTTCGGGCGGGCTGGTCGGGCGGTCGGGGTGGGAATTGCCAAGGCGATGGCGGCCGGTATTCAGCGAGAGGAATTTTTTGTGGTCGGGAAGGGCGGTTTTTTGACCTTCGCCGACGGACGCCCCGAAGATCCGCTAACCTTTTTTCGGGAAAAAGTGGTGGTCAAGGGGCTGGGTAAGGAGGCAGACCTTGCTCAGGGCGTCCATTGCCTGAGCCCCGAATATATCGCTTGGCAATTGGATACCCTGCGTACGCAGATGGGGCTGGAGACTCTGGATGTCTACCTGATTGATCAGCCGGAGGTACATATCCCGGTGATCGGCAAGGGACCGATGTACGATAAGCTGATCGACGTGTTCACCATGCTTGAAGCGGCGGTGCAAGCCAACAAGATTCGCTATTATGGCATTTCCACTTTCAATGCCTGCCGGGTAGCGACGGATGATACCCTGTTCCAGTCCCTGACCAGTCTTATCGGGCTGGCTGAAAAAGCTGCAGGGCAAGGCAACCGCCACCACCTGAGGGTGGTACAGTTACCCTTTAATGCCTTGATGCCGGAAGCTTACACCCGCTTCAGCCAGGTAACGGGGCAGGGCAATATCGGCTCGACCATCCAGGCGGCTTTTCAGCTTAAACTGACCATTATGGCAAGTCATCCTCTCGGTAAAGGATTACTGGCGCGGGAAGAGGTGCCTTCTCTGCTGGAGGCTATGCCGGAACTGGCCGATGCCGCGCAGCGCGCCATCCAGTTCGTGCGTTCGACACCAGGCATCGGTGTGACGCTGGTGGGGCTTAGCATGCCTCGGCATCTCGCCGATTTGCTGGCGGTGGCCAGTCAGCTTCCTCTTCCCAAGGGGCGCTATCTGGCCATGTTTGAGAAGGAGGAATAGCAAGCACCAAGTGGGTTCCGGCTATTTTTTTGCGGAGTCCGCTGGTTCCTGCCCCAGCACACTTTTGGGGGCTTTGGTCATTGCGGCGAGCAGGCGCTCCTGTTCCGCGAAAGAGAGGCGGCGCTGGCCGGGCGCAAAACCCTTTTGGGTAGGGGCATTGGTGGCAAGGTGGCCGACCCGTTCGCCCTCCTTGGCTTGGGTATAGTCTTGCAACTCGCGCTGCCATTGCGCTAGCTGCTCGCCGGTATTCACGCGTCCCTGGTGGTTGGGCGGGGCGGCCGGCGTTTGTTGGGCGAACCAACTGGCCTTGCGCAACTCCTTATTGTTGACGCTGATCCACAGGCTAACGCGGCTGAGGTCTCGGAGCGCAACGGCGCAGAGGACAACGGCAAGGCCAATGGCCCCCCAAATTAGGCCTAGAAAGGCCAGCATAATCACACCAGCGCTGGCCAACGGAAAGGCCCAGGCCCAAGGCTGTTCCAGATAGAAACGATGCGCGCCAACAGGAAATAAGCACCAGTATAGATAACTCCTGAGGGATTTTTTCTGGAGTTTTTGCAAGCGAATTTGTAAACTCTGTACCCCAGCGCCCTGCAGGTCGAGCTTTTCCCAAGCTTTGGGCATGGGTTATCCTCCATTAGTACTGTATTGAAGCGCTCAGATATTACCTCTAAACTGGTGAAAAGTCGCGGGCGACTTAAGGACTTCCATGGCAGACAGGCGGTTACAGGTTTTTCACACCGTGGCAAAGCTGCTCAGCTTTACCAAAGCGGCCGATACGTTGCATATGACCCAGCCGGCGGTGACCTTCCAGGTCAAGCAACTGGAAGAACAGTTCAACACGCGTTTATTTGACCGCACCCATAACCGCATCAGTCTTACCGAGGCTGGCATGGTGGTTTATGAGTATTCCGAGCGCATCATCTCGTTGTATACCGAGATGTCCAATCGGGTCGGGGAAATGACGGGTGATCTGCGCGGGTATCTGCTCATCGGTGCCAGCACGACCATCGCCGAATACATGCTGCCCCGGGTGTTGGGTGACTTTAAAATGAAGTATCCCGATGTACAGGTGCGCCTGCATGTGGGTAATACGGATAAAATTGTCCACATGATTGAGGATAACAGTATTGATCTGGGACTGGTGGAAGGTTTGATAACCAACAAGAGCCTCGCCACCCTCAAGTGCTGCATGGACTCCATGGTGGTTATTGCCGAGCCGGATCATCCCTTGGGTGCCCATGAGGGTGTGACCGCGCAGGAGTTGCTGGATTATCCTTTCGTTTCCCGTGAGGAAGGATCAGGCACCCGTGAAGTGACTATGGAGTATTTGCACCAGGTCGGCGTGGACGCCAACGATCTGCATATCACCATGGAATTGGGTAGCCCGGAAGCGGTCAAAGGGGCGGTGGAAGGCGGGTTGGGGGTGGCTATTGTCTCCGAGACGACGGTTCTCAAGGAGTTGGCGCTGGGTACTTTACTGGCGCGCCCCTTGAATCCGCCGCTGGCCCGCCCCTATTCCTTCGTTTATCAGAAACAAAAATTCCGCAGTCTGGTGATGGATGAGTTCCTGGAATTCGCCAAAGACCGCTGTAGCAGGGACATACTATCCGTGCCGGTGCGTCGAGAGGGCTGATATGAAGCATTTTGCCGTGGTGCAGCACAGTTACTCCGAGTTTCTGGGCATCGTGGAGACCCAACTGGAGAAGCGTGACATCGGCTTCAGTTACTTCCGGGTTTTTCTCAGTAACGAGCTGCCAAGCAATGCGCTGACTTTTGATGCGCTGTTTTTGCTGGGTGGTCCCATGTCTCCGCTCGAATCCGACAAATATAAATGGCTCACTCAGGAACTCAATACCATCACCATTTTCCGCAAGGCAAAGCGGCCGGTGGTGGGCTTTGGTCTGGGCGCACTCTTGCTGGCCCAATATGAGGGGGCGGCGTTGCACCTGCAGCCTTATCATAACGCCTATTTTACCACGGCCCATGCCACGGAAGCAGGGCGGGACGACCCGCTGGCGCAGGCGGTGGACGGCGCTCAGGTAATGGTTTGGTCACCGGGAACCGCTACCCTGCCGGAGGGTGTCAAGCCATTGGTGGTGGATGACGATGGTCGCTGGATCGCCTTCCGCCCGGAAGAGGGGGTGGTGGGATTGCTGTTCCGGCCGGAGATGAAGCCGGGGCTGATCGAAGATATCCTCATGGAGGAAGATCGCGAAACGCCCGAGAATATCGGCGAACTCCTGGGGCAGGCGCGGGCACTGTGGCCGGAGATGCAGAAAACTACGGACCGGGTCATCATCGCCCTGGTTCGCGAGTTGTCTCTCATGACGGAGAAACGCAAGCCACGGGTATTCTCCCTCAAGGTGGATACCGGGAATGATGTATGAATAGCCGGGAGCGCCATTTTCTTCGTGTCATGCGTAAGCTGGGAGACGCAGAGCAGGAACAGTTGCTGGCCTTTGCCGATTTTTTGAGAAGTCGACAACAGCCAGAAACATCGGTGCTGCATCAGGAACCGAAGATTTTGCCCGCTAAAGAGGGTGAGACCGTTGTTGGTGCGATTAAACGCCTGCGGGAAAGCTATGCCATGCTTGATGCCAAGGAGATGCTCAACGACACCTCCAGTTTGATGTCCAGGCATGTGATGGGCGGGGAAGCAGCGGAGACGATCGTTGTTGAATTGGAGATGATGTTCAAACGTCACTATCAGCGCTACCGCGGCGCTCTGGAAGACGCGTGAATTCACGTTGCTCCGGGTGATTGCGCCAATGTCGGATATTCATCATCTCTTGCAGATTCTGCTGCACTTTGACCAGTACCTGATAGTGTTTCTTCAGGAATATGGGGCTTGGGTCTATGCCCTGTTGTTCCTGATTCTCTTCGCCGAGACAGGGCTGGTGATTATGCCGGTTTTGCCGGGTGATTCCATGTTATTTATCTGTGGTACCCTGGCCGGTGCGGGCATCATGAGCGCGTCCTGGTTGTTGGGTCTGCTCGTTACGGCGGCAGTGCTGGGCGATGCGGTGAATTACTGGATGGGGCGCCGCTGGGGTGCCCACCTTTTTGGCGGGCACCTGCTCAATGTCAGGTACTTGGATACGACCCAGCGCTTCTATGCACGACATGGTGGTAAGACGGTGATCATCGCCCGGTTTTTGCCCATTATTCGCACCTTCGCACCTTTTGTGGCAGGTATTGCCACCATGCCGTATCGTCGCTTCTTTGGCTTCAATCTGCTGGGCGCTTTCCTGTGGGTGGGGGGCTTGCTGGGTGCCGGTTATTTCCTCGGGCGTTTTCCCTGGGTCAAAAGTCACCTGAATATAGTGATCGTCGCCATCATTGTGATTTCGCTGGTTCCCGCGGCGCTGGCTTGGCTGCAACAGCGTTTGCAGCCTTCCGAGCATCCTTCCTCCCGCTAGGCCTTTTTGTCTCGCCGTGTGCTGTTGCGCGTGCCATGCGCCGGGTAGCGCGCTGTACCAGCCAGTTAAACAGGGCCTGCTGGTGCGGGTCACCGGCGGCTGTATGTTCCGGGTGCCATTGGACGGCGAAGATGTCCGGATTGCCGGGCATATCCACTGCTTCAATGATGCCATCCTCGGCAATAGCGTTGATGCGTAGTGTGGGGGCCATATTCGCGATGGCCTGGTGATGCCAGGAGGATATCTCCAGAGTATCTCGCCCGACGATGCCCCCCAGCAACGTGTCCGGCAAGACAATGACCTCATGCATGATGGGATTATGTTCAGCATTGCGGTGGCAGATGCGGGTGCCAATACTTTTGGGCAGGTCCTGGAGAAGGTCGCCGCCCAATGCGACATTAATAATTTGCAGGCCGCGGCAAATGCCGAGCATCGGGATACGCCGGGCGATGGCCTCTTGCGCCAAAGCAATCTCAGCGGTGTCGCGGTCTGGGTGCACGGCATGGATGCTGTCGTCGCATGCTGCGCCATAAAAATCGGGAGAGATGTCGCCGCCGCCAGTGAGCACCAAGGCATCACAGCGCGATAAAATGATGCGGGCTTCGGGGCACTGGGGTAGGAAGACGATGGGTAACCCGCCCGCCCGACAGACGGCGGCGGCATACTGCGGGGCGAGAGAAAAGGCTTTGCCGTTGTGCTCGTATGCGCTCAGAGCGATGACGGGAGGCTGCGGGTCACTCATGGCGCGGACTCCCGTCCAGGGTCAGGATAGGCGCATAGAGTTCAGGACGGCGATCACGGAAGAGGCCCCACTCCAGCCGCTGTGCGGCGAGGGCTTGCAGATCGAGATCGGCGTAGAGGATGGTCTCCTCCTGCTCGGCGTGGACTATAAGCGCACCGGTAGCATCGCTGATGAAGGATCCGCCATAGAAGGTGATCTCGCTTTCCTGGCCGATTTCTCGGCCCACCCGGTTGGCAGCCACCACGGGGACCAGGTTGGCAGCAGCGTGGCCCTGCATAACTCTGGTCCAGTGCCTGCGGCTGTTGATTTCCGGAGCCTGGGGTTCAGAGCCGATGGCGGTTGGATAGAACAGGATTTCTGCGCCTTGCAGCGCCATCACCCGCGCCGCTTCCGGGAACCATTGGTCCCAGCAGATGGCGACGCCGAGGCGTCCGTAACGGCTGTCAAACACACGGAATCCCGTATCACCCGGACTGAAATAGAATTTTTCCTGATAACCGGGGCCATCCGGAATATGTGCCTTGCGGTAGAGCCCCAGATCACTACCGTCGGCGTCAAAAACCACAAGACTGTTGAAGAAGGCGTTATTGGCGCGCTCAAAAAAGCTGACCGGGAGCACGACCTCGCGCTCCCGCGCCAGCTTTTGCATGGCGAGCAGGGCGGGGTGGCTCTCGCGGGACTGCGCCAGGGTCAGGAAGTCGGGATTCTGATCTTTGCAGAAGTATGGCGTGCTGAAAAGTTCCTGGAGGAGAATGATCTGGGCACCCGCGTCCGCCGCCGAGGTTACTTGGTGCAACGCCTTGGCGATATTGTCGGTCTCGTCTTCCCCTACGGCCATCTGAATGGCTGCTACTTTTACCCGCATCTACCACCTCGTTCGCCATGGTCGATCAAACACCGCCCTGAGTGTCTTTAAGATAACATAATCGAGCGCAACAGCCAGTTGAGAGCATGCGGTCTAATGGGAGTTATAAAGGGCTATCCTCCTTAATACGATTAAGCTGCACGACATCTGTAATGTTTCTATCCACATGTGGCAGCGGAGCAAGCGATACGATAGCTATCGCTGCTTTTCCTGCGTTGTCGCGCCAGCGGTAGGCCTGAATGGGGGCCGCGGGGGTACTGCTGCAACTGCCGCATCCGCCTGAATCGCAACGAGTGCCACAGTTTTTAGGGGCTCCGACCAGTACCAGTTCTGCCGCGCCTCGGCGCTGCCAGTAGGTCAGCATATCCTCGACCAGCCTGACAGAAAGCCTTAATTCGGCTGCGATCTGGCTGGCGCTGGCCATACCCTGTCTCTGCAGTAGCTCCCGAACCGCGAACAAAGGTTTCATGCTGACGCCGCCTTCTGGTTCAGAGAGGGCTTCGCTAAGGTGGCCGCGCGTTGCCCATAAAGCCGCAGACCAATGACCAGCAAGGCAAAAGATGCCAGTACCCCTATGATCCATGCTCCAGAGGATCCCGGATGTTTGGCGAAGGTGCCCGTTTGGTAAATCAGCGTGCTCGCTCCCCAGGCCAGGCTGGAGCCATACAGCAGGGAGAAGATCATCCAACCCCAGCCGACCTCCCGGCGGAGCGCGCCCATGGTGCTGGCGCAGGGCACGTAAAGCAGCACAAAAACCAGGTAAGCAAATGCCGAAAGGGCGGTGAAGCTGGTCGCGATCGCCTGGAGGGTGACGCTTTCCGCCCCCGAGGCCTGTTGGGTGGAGGCGGTGGATTCCATGGCGGACAGGCCCAAAGGATCGTCCAGCGTGGTAATAAAGGTAATGGCATTAGTGGGGATTGTCTTGAGCGCGCCCCAGAGTTGCCCGGCAATGTCGGGATCGCGGTAGGTTGCCATCAGGTCGGCTGCATTCTGCCGCTGATAAACACCATTCAGCGTGCCGATCACGATCTCCTTGGCGGCGGCCCCTGCGATCAGCCCGGAAATGGCTGGCCAGTTTCCTTGCTGAATCCCCATGGGCGCAAAAATCGGCACCAGCGCACGGCTGCCTTGGGCGAGCAGGGAATGGTCAATGTCGGTACTGCGCAGCCCGTGATCTGTCCAGCCTATGCCTGGGAGAATGAAGAGCACCACGCCGATGACCGCAATCACCCGGCCTACCCGGAAGGTGAACACCTTCAGGCGTTGCCAACTCTGCAACACCACGCTCCGGATGCCGGGCAAGCGATAGGGCGGTAGTTCCATGACAAAGGGCAGCGCCTCACCGCGCAAGGCGGTTTTCCCGAGCAGCCAGGCCGTTAGCAGGGCGACGATGATACCCAGCACATAGAGGGCGAAGACCACCTGTCCACCATTGCTGCGAAAGAACACCACGGCAAAGGCCATATAAATGGTCAGGCGTGCGGAGCAGGACATGAAGGGTTGTATCAACACGGTCAGGATACGTCCGCGCGGATCTTCGATGATGCGTGATCCCATGATGGCGGGTACATTACAGCCGAAACCGATCACCATGGGAACAAGCGCGTTGCCGGGCAGCCCCAGACGACGCATCAGACGATCCATGGCATAGGCGGCGCGGGCCATGTAACCCGAATCGTCGAGCAAGGCCAGAAAGACGAAAGTCAGGCCAACGGGGGGAATGAAGGAAATCACGAGATTCAGTCCGCCGCCAACGCCCCCGGCAACGAGAGCGATCAGCCAGGTGGGTAGTCCCGTCTCCAGCAGCACATGGCCGACCCCGTGAATCAGGAGCGCAGCGGAGGCTTGATCGAAGAAATCTAAAAAGATATTGCCGCCGCTGAAACTGACGACGAAGATCAGATAGAGCACCAGCAAAAAAACGGGAATACCGAACCAGTCATTCAGTACCACATGATCCAGCAGGTCGGTGATCCGCTGGCGCATTCCAGTATATCCGTTACGATGCAGCGCCGTGGCGGCCATTTCCTGCGCCCAGCCGAAACGTTGGTCCATGATCAGATCGGCAGGAGTTTCAGCGCTGCCATCCTCCACCTCCGCGATGATTTGTCGCAGGGTATGTTCCATCCCGGAGTCGGCGGGTTCGGCGCTGCCTTCGAGCAGGCGCAAGGCGTCGAAGCGCCGGCGTACGGGATTGCTGTCCGGCAGCAAGGCGGTCAGGACACCCAATGCCCGTTCTATCAACAGGCCATGGGGAGGCGGAGTACCGTGGGGTGCTTGCCTAAGTGCCTGCGTCAGGCTGTCCAACAGGTTACCGCGTCCCTTGCCCCTGCGGGCGACCATGGATACCACCGGTAGACCTAACGCTGCGGAGAGCTCAGTCGTGAGCACTCCCAGTCCCTGGGCCTCGGCCTCATCAACCATGTTCACTACCAGAACCATCGGGCGACCTGTTTCCAGCAATTCGGCAGTCAGGGTCAGATGCCGCTCGAGATTGGAGGCGTCGACAATGTTGACGATTAGATCGACCGGTCCGTCGAGCAGGTAATCGCGCGCCACGGCTTGATCCTCGCCGCCTCCCCCCAGCAGGCTGTACACACCCGGCAGGTCCACCACGGAGACCTTGCGCCCGTCCAGGCTCATGCTACCGCTGCGCCGCTCCACGGTAACGCCTGGCCAGTTGCCTACCTGCTGATGGGTGCCAGTCAGCAGGTTGAACAGAGTGGTTTTACCGCAGTTCGGATTGCCTGCCAGGGCAATGATCGGTAGTCCCGCTGTGGCTTGAGTTTTCTGGTTTTCTTCGTGACATGCGCTCATGCCTGTTCTCCTATATTCCGGGAATCGGCCCCCGGCAAAACTCCACCTCAATACGCTGGATGACGCCCCAGCCCAGTGCAAGGCGTGCTCCACCCACCTGCAATACCGCACCGCGCTTGCCCGGACCATGGACCACGCGGATATCGGTGCCTCGGCGGATGCCGAGCATGCGCATGCGTTGCTGCATGCCTCTGCCGCCGGTGACATCGCGTACTCTGGCGCTGTCGCCCAGTTTAAGGTCTCCTACGAACAGGGATGGATTCACTGACTCGGCCTCCGTATTCAGAAAAATTCCACATGCAAACGCACCATACCGACGGTCGCATCAGGAAAATAGCCGTTGGGATGCTGTATATATTGCAGATCAGGCTGCAGGTTGAGGTGCCCAGTGAGTTTCGCGACGTAGGTGAGTTCGTAAGTCGTCTCGGCATTGCGGATGGCTGTGGTTTCCCTGCCAAGGCTCTCTGCCGCTGGATTGGGACGCAGCCAAGTACGCGCCATACCGATGGATAGGCTGTCATCCGGGCGACTGGCGAAGGGATGGCCCAGGCGTAGACCCAGTCCCAGATACCAGGGGACTGGATTGATGTCCTGTGGCGCAGCACCCATCTGAACAAAGGCCCCCAGCCGACGTTCTCCCGGCAGGCTCCAGTTCCCTTCGGCGATGGCATAGACGCCCGAAGTTGTGGGGGAGAGCCCGTAGCGGCCCGGGTCGGACAGCTGGTAATGCCAGGCACCTGCTTTAAGGATGTACTGACCATAGTTGTCGCTGCTGTCCTCAAGGTCGTCTTCCGCTTCTTTGCCCCAGTGCAGACCGCCTTCCCACAAGGCCATGTAGCCGCGTTCAAAGGCAGAGACCTGATGCTGAGGATCACCTTGAAACAGTGCGACTTTGCTACTCAGGTGCTCGCCATGGATACCCGCCAGAAGCCCCAGGCCTGGGTAAGGATAGGTGGCGGTACCAGGGACGTTGACGGTCATGGTCGGTGCCATGCCAAAGGAGCTGTTGATGAGTTGCAAGGCGTTGGCGGTGACATCGAAGTAATAGTTCACATCCATGTAACCGACACGGGTATTGAGCCAGTCCGTCCAGTGCTGACGGAAGGCGGCGTCGTAAAAACGGACCGCGTCGGGTGCCCAGATGTTACTGGCCGTCTGGATGTCGCCACTATAGTTCTGCTGAATGGCGCTGTTGTAAATGCCCATCAGGGAGAGGGTGAATTTACCGCCTTTCCACAGACCCGCCTTTCCGGTGTCATATCCGGCGCCTATCTGCCCGACGATATTGCCCGCGCTGCCCTGCTTGATGCCGCCGGAAAAATTGGTGGAAACCTCGCTATCAAGGTGCCCGGCCCAGGAGAAACCATCGGCAATATAGTTGTAAGTGGGCAAATATTTGGGCGAAATACCGGAGATGTTCAGGATCGGTCCATTTCCGGGGGATGCGGGCTCATCCGCCGCCCAGGCATCGGAGGTGGATCCGAGGATGTTGGCGCAGAAGAGGAGAAGCACAGTAGTGGGGCGGGAAAGCAAAGGCACGGGCCACCGTTTAATTAATAATAAGAATGATTCGCAATATTATATAAATGGGTGTGCCTGTCAACAAGTTTTGATTCTCGCCGTTGATCTACATCTTAACTCCTTGACTGAGAGGTCTCAGCGAATCTCCTTCAAAACCGCAGGCAAATCCGTCTTGTCTGGGGTGCCTTTAATAATTTTCACGGTGTTATCGCGGCGTGTATAAATCAAGGTGGGGACGATTTTTTGCCCGGTAGCCTTAAGAATCCCCATGTTTGAGTGGAGCGCGTTGGTGCTGGCTGCATCGGGCAGGATTTCGGCAATAGCGCCGTGATGGCTTGTCTTATCAAAGCCGCTTTCGTTTTTTTGCATGGCGGCTAGTGGGTTTTTAGCCTCTAGTATCGCGGCCGCTTTCCCGAAACTGGAGGGGGCGAGGTATCCCACCGGCACATAGCGAACCGTCAGTTGATCCGGATGGATGTGTGGTTGCAGTTCATCATAGAGGGCATGGCAGTAGGGACAGTTAGGATCAAAGATGACATAGAGGATGTGCGGACCATGTCCCTGAGCGATCCAGTGGGCATGCTCCAGCCGTTGGAGGAGCGGTACAGCGTCTCGTACTGTGCCATTTGGGGCAGCCGCCACCAGAGGGGGCACCAGGAAGAGCAAGAGGGCAAGGAAGCCAGGCAAGAGGGCAGATCGGAACCGGAGTCCATCTCTGGAGCGCATCAAGGTTTTGCCGGTAGGTATTCGCCCCCACCTTTTCACTGTCGAAGTGTGCATCGGTTTCCTCTCCATGACGATCATTCCCAAGCTTTATAAGCAATTGTCGGGCCAGTAGCTATAAGAGCTGGCTCCATATCATGTTATAACTAGCGATGGGGTCTTGCCTCGAGCATGGATACGACCTATAGTCCCAAACATGGACTATGGAGCATCGATTTTGCTAATGGCTGATTTTCGACTCGATTTGGGAGGGAGCTATCGTGCGGGCGTCCGCCCGCACGATACTCTGAGTCGTTGCCGTGCCTCCACGTCCAGTATGCATATCGAGCCGAACTTGTTCGGCTTTTTTATTGTGGGCAAGGGGGTAGCCTCGAAGTTTCTCTGTCTTTAATGAGAGACGGTAATGGCGCTGCATAATCAGCCGGATGGCATATTATGCAGCGGCGATTCCCAAGTGATTCGGGAGATTTAAGGAATGCAGAAGAAGCATCGCTGGCGGATTGCTGTGGCGGTATTGACGTTTCTAGGTGGGATCAGTGTGTGTCAGGCGGCGCCGCACGCGGCAGGCCACAAGGCTTTGCATCGGATCAGTCACCATACCCGCGCGGGGTTCCACGATAAGAGCGCCGCAAGAAACCCGAAAGCAGTCCAAATGCAGTTCATGCGTAACAAGAGGCTGATGCCTGCCAGGCAGGCGAAAAAGATGGTTTTTCGACCTGTCCAGAGGACGGTATCGCGAGCTTCAAAAAACGATTATATGGCGTTGACACCGACGGCGTTGCGCTTGATGCACCTCGCGCCTGTCGAGTTTGCCGGAGTGGGTGCGGCGCCGCGGCACGTTGCGACTTATGACTTTAAAGTGCAATCCTTTCCTACGGTCGATGTGGAGCAGGTAACGAACCCTGCTTTTGTCGATCATTCGCTGACGCCGGTCAAGACAGGTATGGTGACGAATGACGCGTCGGTGGATGCGGTAACCGTTACATCAGCACCAGAGCAGTCTCATTTGCGACTCGCTTTGGCGATGTTGGCCAGCCATGCCTATCATTGGGCACGCCACCCCTTGCAGGCCTTGGAAAGCAGTGGCAATGCCGCTGTCGGGCCACAAGCGGTAGCCGAACTGGCCAATGATATCGCGCAAGAAGGGCAGGATGCGGAGATGGACAGCCACTCTGGTGGCCATTCTTGGCTATCACCTCGTTCGATGGTGGTTGCCGCACTCAAATTTATTGGTGCGCCCTATCGCTGGGGTGGTATGAGTCCATCCTCTGGGTTCGATTGCAGTGGTTTTGTTAAATACATATTAGCGAAGTTTGATATTCAGGTGCCGCGTACCTCTTATGCCCAGGCATCTGAGTTGCGGAAAGTTTCCCTGGTCAATCTGAAACCTGGCGATCTGGTGTTTTTTGACACGTTGCATCGACCTTATTCCCATGTCGGGATTTACATTGGTCACCAGCACTTTGTCAGTGCCCAGACCTCGCGTACGGGTGTTCAGGTGGCAAGTCTGAAGGACCCTTATTGGGCGGCGCGTTTTGACGGTGCGCGGAGCTTGCCGGTATCCAACGCTTCCTGATGACTCAGTAAATGTTTGCCCGTCATCGCCAAAAACCCCGCGCCCTGTTTTAGCCCACAGGGTCTTACGATGCGCGCAAACACGGCTGGCCGCGATGCACATGAGTGCTTAGGCGTTCTGCTCCATATCATCCGGTGTCTTCCACTCGTAACGATCAGATGCCTGACTCTGCACAACCGTGAAGCCCTCTTTCTGGAGCAGCTCGGCCAGTGCCACCGCCCCTGGGCCGGCCGCTTTTTGGTTCTCCAGGATGTTTCTGGCGATTTGCGCCGCCTCGTGGACAGTCAGAACAACATCTACGCTCTGCTCCTTCTCTTCGAGAATTTGCATGGATGCCTTCCTTTAGTCAAAAACATGGGGTGGTTGTTCGAAGTGATCATCTGTTCGGTAGTCCTGCTCGGCCAGTAGGTAGACAATATCCAAGGTATTCTTGGCAAAGCTTTCGGCATTTCTCACTATGGGTTCGGCTATTTTAGCAAGATCCTTTTTGTCGAAGCGGATGGTGATACTCTGCTCGTCCTTATGGATGACTTCCATCGTGCTCTCCTCCTGAAGTCAACAGGCAGTGCGCTCTGTCGATGAATGATCGCGCTTGTCTATAATGCGTTTCTATGGCGCATACAAATGTGATCCATTTTTAGAGGTTTAGTTCAGTCTGGGTGCCTTGTCAAAGGGCGTTGCCGTCTGGCCGGGCGCCGGACTCTGGTCCATGCGGGCGAGCAGACGCAAGCCGCCGAGGACGCCGAGGATGCGCGCGTGTACCGTGTCCTCCCAGCCATCCTGGGGCAGGGGCCAGTATTTGCATTGGGTATGCGCCGCGCGAGGGATGTCTGGCGCAGTGTGGCAATCGAGGGCGATAAGGAGATCAGGCCAGGCATGGTCGGTTTCATCCGCCCTCGCTTCCAGCCAGTCCGCGCCCAAGGCTTCCGCCAACGCGGCGGCATAGCGGGCCTTTGCCGAATCAGTCGGATGCCAGAATAGGATGCGTGCGCGCCGCTTATACATGAAATGCCCTCTTTACCAGGAAATTGTGTAAAAATAGCAGGACCGATGATAAAACGGGAGCGGAAATGGTGTCGGGAGTGATCGGGGAGGGAGAGGACTGGTCCGTGCTGTTGGGGCAAGGGGGGGCGTTGGCCCAGGTGCTGCCGCAGTTCCGGGCACGGGAGCAGCAACAGGCCATGGCCGCGCAGGTGGCCCATACGTTGCGCGACGGCGGTGTCGCCTTGATCGAGGCGGGGACAGGGACGGGCAAAACTTTCGCTTATCTCCTGCCGGCCATGCTTTCCGGGCGCAAAGTACTGGTTTCTACGGGTAGCAAGGCCTTGCAGGACCAAATTCTGGAAAAGGATTTTCCGTTGCTGCTGCGGACTACCGGAAAGCCGCTGCGGGTCAGCCGCCTCAAAGGGCGGGCTAATTATCTCTGTCGGCATCGTTTGCAACGCTTCAGTGCCGAGGGCGTAGCGCCCGCTCTTGCTGCGCCTTTGGCGCGGGTGGCGGACTGGGCTGGACAGACCCGGGAAGGGGACGTTGGCGAACTGACTTCGGTACCCGAGGATTCGCCGGTCTGGCCCTTGGTGACCTCGACCCGGGACAACTGCCTCGGCAGCGATTGCCCAGAGTATGGGCGCTGTCACGTCATAGAGGCGCGACGGCAGGCGCAGGAGGCGGATATTTTGGTGGTGAATCATCACCTGCTCTTCTCCGATCTGGCATTGAAGGCGAACGGCATGGGGGACTTATTGCCGCGGGTCGAAGCGATGGTGCTGGATGAGGCACATCAAGTGCTGGAGCTGGCCAGCCGTTATTTCGGCCAGCAACTGAGCAGTCATCAGCTCTGGGACTGGGCCCGGGACAGCCGTACCGAGACTCTGACCGAAGCGGGGGATGATGAATGCTTGCTGGCGGCGGCGGCACAGGTGGAAACTCTTACTACCGCGTGGCGAACCGCATTGGGTCCCGGTGAGGAGCGCGGGTCTTGGACTTTGCAAACGGATAAAATGCAAAGCGTTGCCTTCGCCCGTTTGCGTCAGGCTGTGGCGGAGCTGAGCCAGGCCCTGACTGCGGCCGCAACACGTGGCAAGGGCTTGGAGCAATGTGCGGCACGCGGCGCAGCTTTGCTGGCGACGGTCGATTTTTTTACGGCGCACAATACCCCGAACATGGTGTTCTGGCAGGAAAAGAAGACACGTACGGTGCAGCTCCATGCCACCCCGCTGGATGTCTCAGCCTCCTTGCAGAGGCATTTGCTGGAGCCGGTGGAAAGCGTGATTCTGACCAGCGCGACTTTGCGGGTCGGTGGCAGTTTCGCCAGCACTGAGCGGGCCCTGGGCTTGACGGGTGCAAGCACCTTTACCGCCGCCTCACCTTTTGATTACGCCCGGCAGTCCTTGCTGTATATGCCACCGGCGATGCCGGAGCCTAATCATCCCACGTACACCCACGCCTGTCTGGAAGCGGCGGTCCCGATCATTGAAGCCAGCGGGGGACGGACTTTTTTTCTTTTTACCAGTCACCGCGCCTTACAAGAAGCGGCGGCGGCCTTGCCCCAGAGGTTGTCCTTTCCCATCCTGGTGCAGGGGAGCATGCCCCGGCCCCGCCTTCTGGACCGTTTTCGCAGTTTGGGTAATGCAGTACTGTTGGGTGCCGCGAGTTTCTGGGAGGGAGTGGATGTGCAGGGTGAAGCGCTCTCCTGTGTCATTATCGACAAGTTGCCCTTCGCAAATCCCGCGGACCCGATTCTGCGGGCCCGCACGGAGCAGTGTCAGGCAGCGGGCGGCGAGCCTTTCCGGGAATTGCAGATTCCGCAGGCGGTCATTGCCCTGCGCCAGGGGGTTGGGCGGCTGATTCGCTCCGAGGCGGATCGCGGAGTGCTCATGCTCTGTGATCCACGCTTGCGCACGAAGGGCTACGGACGGATATTTCTCGATAGTCTGCCGCCCATGCAGCGTGTTTCCGATCTCGATGCAATCCAGGCCTTCTGGCGGGGAAAAGCCTGATGGACGCGCGCCGTTTCCTGGCCATGGATACAGCTACCGAGGCCTGCTCGGTGGCTGTCAGTACGGCAGATGGGGTGCAGGAAGAGTTTGTCGTGGCGGCTAATGGTCACAGTCAGTTGTTGTTACCCATGATTAAACGGGTGCTGGATCGTGCTGGCATCACCCTCGCCGATATAGAGGCCATCGCTTGCGGCGTAGGTCCGGGTGGCTTCACCGGGGTGCGCATCGGTGTCAGCACCACGCAGGCGTTGGCCATGGCCCGAGGGTTGCCTGTCTACCCCGTCTCCAGTTTGCAGGCACTGGCTGCGACGGTGCCGCAGCCACAGATGCTGGCGGCGCTTGATGCGCGCAGGGGTGAAGTTTACGCCGGGGTGTTCTGTCAGGATGCGCAGGGGATCCCGCAGTTGCAAGGTACGGAAAAAGTCTGTGTACCCGATGCCGTGGATTGGCCTGCTGCTGGTCAGTGGTGGGGGTTGGGCACTGGCTGGCAAGCCTATCATGCCTGCTGGCAGGGCGCTGGCATACTCGGTTGGAGCGGTGACAGTTTGCCGCGGGCCGAGGCCGTATTGCGCCTTGCCCAGGTGCGCTACCAGGCAGGAGATTGCGGCATTTCCCCAATATCGCTGGAGCCGCACTATATCCGTCCTTCTCTGCCGGAGGAGCAACAAAAATGAATCTGCGCGCCATGCAGGCCGATGATCTGGATGCGGTGGCGGCGCTGGAGTCGCATATTTCGCCGGGACCTTGGACGCGGAACATTTTCCGCGATTGCATGCAGGCGGGCTATGATGCCTGGATTATGGAGGATGACGCCGGTGTGTTGGTGGCCTTTGGGGTCTTGTCCACGGGTGCGGCCGAGGCGCATGTCCTTAACCTCGGTGTGGCGCCTAGCGTGCGTCGACGCGGTTTCGGGCGACACATGCTGCAACATCTTCTCTGTCGGGCCAGCCAACTGGGTGCGCAAAGGGCCTTTCTCGAAGTGCGGGTGTCCAATACCGGTGCGCAGGATCTGTATCGTTCCCAGGGTTTCCATGAAATCGGGGTGCGTTTGAATTATTATCGCAATGAAGAGGGTCGGGAAGATGCGCTGGTCTTGTCCTTGTCGCTCCTGCCGTCCGTAAATCAACTCAAAGAAGGTTAATCTTTTATGTCGTTATCCCCTGTTGCCGCGGCCCCGGCTGACGCGTTTGTTGACGCAATTCAGCGTCGCCGCACCTTTGCCATCATCTCCCATCCTGATGCCGGTAAGACGACGCTTACCGAAAAACTCCTGCTCTTCGGGGGCGCGATTCAGTTGGCAGGGACGGTCAAAGCGCGCAAAAGCAATCGTCACGCCACCAGCGACTGGATGGCCATTGAAAAGAGTCGCGGCATTTCTGTCGCCAGTTCGGTGATGCAGTTTGAATATGCCGAGCATGTCATCAACTTGCTGGACACGCCGGGTCATCAGGATTTCTCCGAAGATACTTACCGGGTACTGACAGCGGTGGATTCGGCGTTGATGGTGATCGACGGGGGCAATGGCGTTGAGGCACAGACCATCAAACTGCTGGAGGTCTGCCGTTTGCGCGATACCCCTATCATCACCTTCATGAACAAATTCGATCGCGAAAGCCGCGATCCCACCGAATTACTGGATGAAGTGGAGTCGGTGCTGGGTATTCAGTGTGCGCCGGTAACCTGGCCCATCGGCATGGGTAAGCGTTTTCGCGGGGTGTATCACCTGTTACGCGATGAGGTGTTGGTTTTCGCCGCTGGTGGGGAAAACCGGGAGCAGACGGTGGAGCGGATTGCCGGGATCAATAACCCGGAGCTGGACCGGCGCTTTCCCGAAGAGATGTCTGAATTGCGGGAACAGGTAGAATTGCTGCGTGGTGCCTCCCATCCTTTTTCTCTGGAGGGTTTTCTGGAAGGACAGCAAACGCCGGTGTTTTTTGGCTCGGCCATTAATAACTTCGGGGTGCGGGAATTGCTGGGGGCCCTTATCGACTGGGCGCCTTCACCTCGCCCCCGTCCCACCACGGGGCGGACGGTGCGGCCTGAAGAAGAGGCTTTCAGCGGTTTTGTGTTCAAGATTCAGGCCAATATGGATCCTCAGCATCGCGATCGGGTGGCCTTTCTCCGGGTCTGTTCCGGGCACTTTCAGCGGGGCATGAAGATCAAACATTTGCGCCTGGGTCGGGATATTCAGGTGCATAATCCCATCACTTTTCTCGCCCAGGAGCGGGAACTGGTGGAAGAGGCCTTCGCTGGCGACATCATCGGCCTGCATAATCATGGCAGCATTCAGATTGGCGATAGTTTCAGTCAGGGTGAGGCCTTGCAGTTCACCGGAATTCCCTACTTTGCGCCGGAGCTGTTTCGACGGGTGCGTCTGCGTAACCCCCTCAAGGTCAAGCAACTGCAAAAGGGGCTGCAACAACTGGCGGAGGAGGGCGCCACCCAGGTCTTCAAACCACTGCAAGGCGGGGATATGATCCTGGGTGCGGTGGGCGTACTGCAATTTGATGTGGTAGCGGAACGGCTGAAAACCGAATATGCCGTCGACGCGATTTTTGATCCGGCGGCGGTGCAGGCGGCGCGCTGGATTCAGTGTGATGATCCCAAAATACTCGCCGAATTTACCCGCAAGCATGGAGAACAGCTCGCCGAAGATGCGGGAAATCGTCTTGCCTATCTGGCGCCTTCCCGCGTTAATCTTGATCTTACTATGGAGCGCTGGCCACAGGTGGTGTTCCACGCTACTCGGGAGCATGCGGGAAGCTGATCCAAAGCGAAGGAGGAAGAAGTCATGCTTCGATGCGTGATATTTATGCTGATTGGCGGCCTGTGGCCTTTCGCGGCGCTGGCGCAGGATCTGGAATCTCTGCGCAATCGGGCCGAACAGGACCCAGCTGCGCTGGCGCGGTTGCAGCAGGCAGCATCAGCGCGGGATGCCAAGGCCGCCTTCTACCTCGGCACCCTCTATTCGCCCCTGATCACCCGCCAGGAACATACCGTCGTCAAAGGCTGGCCGCAAACTTTGCACTGGTACCGTCAGGCGGCTCGCCTCGGATGCGCCCGGGCGGATTTTGACCTGGGTCTGGTTTATGAAAAGGGCCTGGGCGTCGCCAAAAATACGCAACGCGCCGCAATGTATTTTTCCCAGATGGCGACCATAGCCCGTATGGAGACGGCTTTGCCCTCTTCGGCAGGCTCTGCGCTTGGGCAGCACATGACTGTCCATAAGGACTAGGGCGGGGCCGCGGCCGTCATAGCCGCTGATACAACTTGCAGCGGCTATGGTATGGCCGATGGGGCTCAGGCCCAGAGGGGGGAATTCATCGCGGTTCCATGCAGATCCATAAAAATTACCGTGCCAGTGTCTGTGCCAGACGTCGATACTGGATGGCTTCTGCCAGATGCTGGCTACTGATCGGATCACTCCCTTCCAGATCCGCGATACTGCGGGCAACACGCAGCACGCGATGGTAAGCGCGTGCGGAAAGATGCAGGGTTTCGCTGGCGCGGCTGAGCAGGCGGGTGCCCACCGCATCCAGGGCGCAAAACTGCGCCAGCAGTTCGCCCTGAAGTTGTGCGTTGCGCCCCTGCTGGCGCTGCCACTGGCGATCAACGGCCTGAGCTATGCGTTCGCGCCAGTAGGCAGAGCTTTCGCCCTGTGCCGCCTCTTGTAAGGCGCTCACCGGTAGGGCGGGCACTTCCATCTGGATGTCGATGCGATCCAGCAGTGGGCCAGAGAGTCGGTTGCGGTATTGGCTGACCTGCGCCGGGGTACAGCGGCACATCTGCTGCGGATCACCGAGATGGCCGCAGGGACAGGGATTCATTGCCGCGACCAACTGAAAACGGGCCGGAAAAGTGGCTCGCCGCGCCGCTCTGGCGATATGGATTTCTCCGGACTCCAGCGGTTCCCGCAGTACTTCCAATACCGCGCGGGGGAACTCGTACTGGGAAATTCCAATATTGGGCGGAATCTTCCAATATTGCCTCCGGGTGGTAGAGAGCCAGCGTCGGAGAAACCATGAGTGAGGAAGCTTCGATGAGACTGTATAGTTGGTCAATGCAAGTAGAATTACAGGAGACCCAGCATGGCCGCTCGTAGAACGGCGGCGGTCTTGTTGACGGCATTTAGCTTGGCTATGGCCTTGCCGACGTGAAAATTGACTGTGCGCTCCGTGATGTTGAGGATATCGGCAATTTCGCCGGAGGTCTTGCCCTCACCTGTCCAGCGCAGGACCTCGGCTTCCCGCTGGTTTAACTTCACGGCCAGTGCCGGCAAGAGTTTGGGCGCCACGATTCGTGACATGCAGAGATGGACGGCCTGGACCAGCCACATGATATGGCAGGCCTTTGCTTGCCACTCGATCGTGGTGACGGTTTCTCCAGCACGCGCTAGGGTCAACATGCCGCCCATCCCGCTGGCATCGCGGCAAGTGTGGGCTAGCCCGGCCTGCAGCCCAAATGAACGTGCCTCTTCCCATAGTTCGCGCGCGGGCGCAAACAGGTCATCGGACCAGATGACGGGGGACGGCGAATGCATGGCATGCTGTACCGTGGGATCGATGACCTGATATTCCTGCGCTTGATATCTGGCCTGCCAGACCGCAGGGTAGTTGCTGAACATGGCGGTTTTTGGGCGCGCAAGCGGGAGCGGCATACGTAAGCCGTAGGCGCAGTAATCAAATTCCAGTTTGCGCGCCAACTCGGCCACCATGGCCAACACCTGCCGTTCGCATTCGATAGACTGGAATGTCTGTAGGAGATCTTCCTTCCAGGGGTCCAAATGTCCCTCCTCTCAGGTGGTGCGGGGATATGTTGAGTTGTGTGCGGCCAACAGATACCCTTGCATGGATATGGCATTATCAACCTGTCAGGGTTGACACTACCGCATCATAGGGTGATTCGGTAGCCTGTTCCTAATCGAAATTTCCTGGTAGGTGATCATGACAGTGCAGAACGAAATCGCGGTAAGGCCGCAGGGACCTGGATTCATGAGGTTGTCTCCCGATGGCTATGTACGCCTGACACCGGAGCAGTTTCAGGCGATTCCCCTGGTGCATCTTTTATCCGGTCTGGACCCGGACGAACCCCTCCCTCTTCATGAAGGGGCCAGCCGGACCGACATTTCCGGTTATACCGAATGGGTCAGCGAGATGGCGCCGGTCATTACCTTAGGGTGGGACTGGCGGATGGAAGGGGCGTCAGCAGGACAGGCCCGTTATCTCCGGACGGGCTTACCACGAAGCAATATCATGCTGGTGGATAACCTGCGGCAGGACCTGGGTCCCGCCAACACGGCCAAGCTACTGGAAGCGGCCATCGACAAGACGGCCTGGCAGGTCGCTGTCCAACGACAAATCATGGATAGATACGTTTGTCAACCTGTCAAGGTTGACAGCTAGACAGGAATGCCGGAACTGGTAGATTCACCCACATCAGGCAGACTTATCGGGGGTAATATGCAGGTTATATCCGGAGCGGCTGAAGTTTTACCGAATAATCTGTATACGAAGGTGGCCGGCTACCGCCATCAAGTCTTTGTCGAGCAGCTTGGGTGGGCGTTGCACACGGAGAACGGGATGGAGTGGGATCAGTTCGACCGCCCGGACACCGTGTATGTGGTCGCGCAAGACGACCAAGGTCATGTATCCGGCTGTGCCCGTCTCCTACCGACCACGCGTCCCTACCTGTTGGGTGAGGTTTTTCCGCAATTGCTCAACGGACTGGTACCGCCATGTTCTCCCGATGTCTGGGAGTTGTCGCGCTTTGCGTCCGTGGATTTGAATAAACAAGCTACGACATCAGGTCAGTTTTCATCATCGGTTGCGCGAGAACTGCTGGAAGAATCCATCGCCTGCGCAGTCTCGCACGGGGCGAAGCGGCTGATCACGGTGTCACCGATCGGTGTAGAACGCCTGTTGTCTCGAACCGAATTCCACACACATCGTGCAGGGCCGCCGATGATCATTGATGGGCACCCGATATTTGCATGCTGGATTCACCTGAACGGAATTGGTGCGTAAAACCATTCATAAAGTACAACATTCTATAGAGGCGGTGGCAAAGTCCATTTGACATGTTTTTAACTTTTTCGGTGCAGGCAGAGCTGCTCTGCAAATCGGTTCTCTGGCTGCTCAAAACGCAGGCTACAGTAGTCTTGCAAACAGTCTAGGTTGGGGATCGGCGACATTTGCTGGCTTTGCTGCTTATTTTGGTTGGTAGAAAAACATAAAATGCGCGGCGATAAATTCAATTTTGTTTCTTTGTATGCGAATAAATTTAGCGCCGCGCTATTTTGTTTTTTCGGCGGTTTGCTTTGTGAATTATGGATACACCTAAACCCAATATACGGGCCTTCGCTATTTAGAAGGCTACCAAGTACTGAAAGGAGGTTAGACATGCTACTGACCCCGGAGATAAAGCCGTATATGAATTTCACCATTGATTTCCTTGTGGACGAAACACTAAGAGAGGGGGCGGAACGTTCGGCGTTTGCCGTTACAGAAGAGAGTCGCTTCCGGCTCCTAAAAAAAATGATTGACGCTGGACTCCGCGAGTTCGTTCTGGGTATCAGTCCGGAAACACCAGAATTATTGAAGATGAGTCTCCAGGCTAAGCATGCTGGCGTTTTTCCAATTGATTGCAAATTCATATGGATTGCGTTACTTAATTCTTGGGAAACAACCTACGACTATATCAAGACTTTTCCTGAGGCATTTCTCAAGGATTTTACCATCAGTTTTGGCATGATCGAACTGAAGAGCGATCAGTGCCTGTTTGAGATGGTGATAGAAAAATTTAGGCGGATTGGCATCAAATACTTCAAGGCCAGTATACTTGTCAATTTCAAGTCCGGAATTGAGGCAAACTACGAGAAGATCGATACGCAGATGCGGCGTTGCCTTGATAACGGTCTTGACGTTATTCGAATCAATGATTCAGTTGGCGCCTTGTTCCCTGAATCGACAGATGCGCTGTGCCGCCGTTTGGTGTCAGATTATCCTAAGATTAATTTTTGTCTGCACGCGCATGACGACCGGGGACTCGCTGTGGCGAACTCGCTCGCATCGGTCTATGCGGGCTTCAATATGATCGAAGGCAGTTTGGCAGGCTTGGGCAACCGTGCGGGACTGCCCAGTGTCGAGCTTCTAGCAAAGATCGCACAAGACAAAGAAATAACCTTCGGTAATGTGACATTGGCGGTAGACCGTCTGATTGAGGTATCCCGCTTAGCAGATGAGATATTTATGAATATTCCGAACACATATCGCCCGGTAAGCGGGCTATTTGTAGATCGTGTGAACTTTGGGGTGCTTAATATCCCGGATTATCTGGAAGCGTATGGAGAGCGCCAATATGTAATGAACATTGCCGCGATCCACCCAAAAACAGTTCAGGACGCGCTGAGAGCTATCTGCTTTGACGCGGACAAGATCAACGATAAGCGCTTTATTGCCGAGATGATGGAAGTGCTGAGGTCTTCAATGCAGAAAACATATGAAAACGAAACCCCAACGTACCAAGCGTTGATGGGGCAGATAAAGACATTCTACAGCCATGCCTGGTTGAGCTTGGATGACATACGGTCCATCGCCATGTCGCTAGCACCTAGTAACTAACTCAAGAGTATTGAGTCCATGAATGTCGACGACCTATTCCGCGCTATGGTTATTGATAAGGACAGCAGAGGTGACATTCATCGTCAAATCCGGCAGTGCACGCTGGATGACCTACCGCCGGGCGAGGTCCTGATCAAGGTCGATTTTTCCTCGCTGAACTACAAAGATGCATTGGCCGTTATGGGTCATCCCGGCATTGTCCGCCACTATCCTCATGTACCAGGGATAGATGCAGCTGGCGATGTAGCTGCTAGCAACAATCCCAACGTTCCAGAAGGAGCCAGGGTGCTTGTAACTGGGTTTGGCCTTGGTACGGAGATCTGGGGTGGTTTTGCAGAATATATCTGTGTCCCGGCGGAGTGGGTCATGCTAGTACCCAGCGAAATGTCGACTAAGGAAAGTATGAGCATCGGGACTGCTGGTCTTACTGCCGCCTTGTGCGTGGAAGCCCTTCTCAGGAACGATGTTATCCCCACCAATGGCGAGGTATTGGTAAGCGGTGCTACAGGAGGGGTAGGAAGCATTGCTACCGCCATTTTGGCCAAACTTGGTTACAAAGTGGTCGCTCTTACACGAAAGACCAGTTCTGAATCGTATCTCGAAAAGATTGGTGTATCGAAAGTAATTAATCATGAACAGCTTGCAAAGGAAAGTGAGCGTCAGTTGTGCAAAGAAGAATGGGCCGCCGCCGTTGATACACTTGGTGGGACCATGCTTGCGAGTATATTAAAACGTATTCGCTACGGAGGTTTTGTCGCTGCGTGTGGAATGGCGTCTGGAACCGAGTTCGCCACATCGGTGTTTCCTTTCATTCTGCGAGGAGTGAATCTCCTTGGGATAGATTCAGTGCGGTGTCCGCTGCCTCAACGGAAGGCACTATGGGACAAGCTTGCAACAGAGTGGAAACTTTCTTGTGTGGAAAATATCACCCAAACGATTCGACTAGACGACGTAGGCTCTGCAGTTGAAAGCCTCTTGGCTGGCGAGCGACTGGGGCGAACTATTGTTTCACTAAACTACACATGAATTATGCCTGAAATCGCAAACAAAAACGGGGAAACTAAATGTTAGAAAAATTTAAGGACAGCGTAGCGAGTCGGCTAGGATTGGAGCGATCGGACCTATGTGCGGGTGATCGGACACTTGGCGAGGTGTTGGGGATGTCACCGGTCGCCACGAATTCGATTGATCTATTGGAAGCTGTTGCCGCTGCCATCGCAGAGAACGACCTGGAAGACCGCGTGGACATCCCCGCCTTTACTCTCGACCACACAGTCGACGAGTTGATGGCCGAGATCGAAAGGCAGTTGTCAGATAATGAGAGGCTACCTGTATGAGAATTATTGCGCAACTTGTAAAGGAAATTCAACGCAACAACTACTCGATCAGCGATGTGCTGAGGATTCAGCAGATATATCATGAAAGCCGACGTTGGAGTGTCTACGACGTGATTGGTTCCGCTGGGCGTATACATGCCGACGAACGCGACAAGGCTGCGCTTTGGCATGCCTCTAGGGCAGAGCTGACAACTCAACCCGCAGGTATTCGGTTGGCGGTAGATGGCGTAAAGCTTGCGCAGAATCTGGCCAAGTCCAATCCCCTTGGGGCAAACATCGCACATATCGCGGCTGCGTGGTCAGCGAGGTACTGGTTAGAGGAAGAGGCCCACCACGAGGTCGCATATGGGATGCTCCTTGAAATGGTCGGCCTAGATCCAGTCGCACACGATGACGTTACCATGCACCGAGGCTTCTTCCCGACGGATAACTACGCCAGGGTTTGCATGCTCCAAGCATGTGTCGAAATCGAGGCCACTGTAACGTACGGTGAAATGGCGAAAACCTCCCATGAGCCGGTTATAAAAGAAGTATTCCACCGAATCATGAAGGATGAAGTCCAGCATCGCGAATATTTCGTGTCGTTTGCCAAAGCATTGCTTGATGCGGGAGTGTATCCAATTAAGGACGTGCTATCAATGGCGTATACATGGATACGGCCCAATGGGGGCGAGATGTTTGGTTCAGCCAGGCCACGCCAAACATCGCGAGAAGGATTCGTGAATTGGTGGGAGCATGTGGTCATGGACGGCTCTACTGGTGTTGCGCTCCGCGATGATCAGATCAGAGCCGAACCGATGCAAGCCAAGAAAGTTCGTAGCGTCTTGGCCGCTGTCCAACATGCCACTGGAGTCCCAGTCAAATCCATTGCGGAGCTAAAATATGCCTACCTTGCGTCTCTTACAACCAACGATGTTGATCGGATACGACATGCAGTCGCTCAGGGAGTTCAAAAGAAAAACGGCCTTGAAGCGGAGCTTGTCAATCTTCACTAGGCAGGAACTGAACTTCTGCGAATGCAGGGGATCTGCAGCAGCCTCGCTCGCCGGAATTTTCTGCGCCAAGGAGGCATTCATAAAGGCTATTTCGAGCGTGCACAGCACCCCCGCTTTCATGTTCACGGATATTGAAGTTCAACATGAACCCGACGGAAGACCGTATCTTGCCATGCGGAGCGCGATATCCGTATACATGTCGGACCGAAGCTTGGCAGTAGATCTGTCTATTACCCATACAGCCGATATCGCGGGGGCGATGGTTATAGTCAGCAAACAAGGCAATGTCCAATGGACGAATCACACGGGTTAAAGGAAGTGACGTGTCTAGTCCCGTTGAGGCCAAACGACTTCGATTGGAGCCGTCAGCTAAACAATGCTGTATACCCACAGTTGTTAGAATCTGGTAGATGGGTCTGGGCGTTGGAAAATTGTATTGATCTACGCATGGAGAGCTTGGTTGGAGTCGTGTCTCGTTTAGAACTGGATTATCTGAAGCCGGTGTTTTGGGATCCTGTCGCGACCGTAACGGTTCGCACTGGTGTAAGAAATATCGAACGTTTTAGCATCTATCTGAACCAGATGGTGGAAGACTCGGGCAGTCAAATCTGCGCGAGAGCGCGTGTGCAGCTAGCTATGTACGACAGCGCCAAAAAGGTGCCGGTTGCTATTGACTTGGCAAAATTGCGACGGAACAGCGCATGAGTGGAACATTAACCAATATTATTCTCGGTCTAGCTGGCTGCGACAACCATCTGATGATAGCTAGCCGAGATGGTATTTCAAAAATACGCTACCGCATATTGTTTCAGCATGCGGAAAAGCTCGCCGCCAGCTTTGCGCACAATGGCGTAAGACCAAGAGACACCGTGCTCATTCAATTGACAAGCGATTTGGAGCATATTGTCTCATTCTTAGCTCTCATTCTGCTAGGAGCCATTCCTGTATCGGTCAAACCCGGTAATATGGCGGATTCTACGTACCATGAATATATCGAACATATCGTCGGGCATTTTCATCTAAAATGGGTATTCGATCTTACCGAATCTGGGCGTATCCGTGAAGCGCTGCCACGGAATCAGCATGCCAAAAGGTTGTTAAAATCGTTGACACATATGCCTTTGGGTAGCGAAACCGCATTTGTGCAGTTCAGTAGTGGCTCAACGAGCAATCCAAAACCCATATCCATATCCCATCGGGCTATCTACAACAATCTTACCTCGATAATAAGCATTGATGAGCGTTCTACCTCTACAGTGGGGTTTAGCTTCTTGCCGCTTAGCCACGATATGGGCCTAGTAGGTGGCCTTTTAAGCAATTTACTCGCAAAAAATACCCTGCTGCTCGTGCCAACTGAATATTTCCTGCGAGCCCCAATTCGTTGGCTACGGGAGGCACATGGCATCGGAGCGAGCATAACTGCGATGCCAGATTTTGCATTTCGTTACATTGCTAGACAGTTACGGTTATTTGAGGCTAAATCAACTGGTGAGCCGCTTTTTGAGTATTTCAGAACGATTTATTGCGGTGCCGAGCCTATTCGGTTTTCGACCATTTCTGAATTTATACTCCAGACCACCCCTTTGGCCCTTGAACCCTCTGCACTGTATTTCAGTTACGGCTTGGCGGAAGCGACGCTAGTCGTGACAGGGCACCGATTTCTATCATTAGAGGAAAGCTTTGTACGCTCCGGAACGTCAGAGCCTGTGGCATGTCTCGGAGCGCCAGTTGGAAATACCGAGGTAAGTGTGACAGGCGGTGGTGATTCTTCCGCGCATGGCCGAGTCCAGATTAGCGGCAGCAGCCTCTTCTCTGGATATGGCGTGCACGCCGACTGCCGTTTCGACGGCTGGCTCGACACCGGTGACATTGGATTTATTCGTGCAGGAAACCTGTACGTTTGTGGGCGAGAAAAGGAGATGATCATCGTCAACGGCATGAACGTGTATGCGTCCGATATCGAAAGTGCAGTAATGCGACGCTATCCGGTGAAAGAGTGCATCGTGCTCCCAGATGGCAACGTCTACCATATGCTGTTAGTGGAAAGGACCGTGGATATACCTGTAAAAAATATCGCCAGTCATCTTGTACGCATATTTGGAGTTGCACCACTCTCCATTGTGGCAGCTAAATCAAGCCAAATTGTTCGGACTACAAGCGGTAAACCAATGCGCAACGTAATGCTTCAGAGGCTCAAACACAGCGATGCGAACGCACATAATGGATAAACGCTTTGCTGTGGCTGCCGCAGCTGGCACATTCAAGGGGGTCTTTACTCATGGTGTGCTCGCCGCATTTGAGTCTGCTCAATTCTTGGCGGATGCATATGCCTGTGCGTCTTCATCCGTCATTTCGTCGACACTGGCAGCAATTGGTGCCGCCAGATCCGTAGGGATCGCATACTGGCAGGATGCGGCCACCATTGCACGAGCTGCAGACCAAAACATGAGCCATGTGGTGATGCATAGCATTCGCCGCTATGGCCCTCTGGTAAAGAGTGAGCTTTTCCCATCACGGCCAACCCGAATCAGAGTTCTAGTGTTCGTAAGCGCTGTCAACAATGACGACGCTGCCGCAGTTACTCAGGGAGACGGTGCCGGGAGGTTGGGGAGACGGCTTCTGATCGATGCATTGAAAGGAGATAACACTTGGGCAGAGAGGAATCTGGACAAGGTGTATTTTGACAGTCAGGCGACCGAATTTGGACGTCCATTGACGCCAAACAACTTCGATGCCGTGGTTTATGCATCTACAAGAATGTTGCACGCATGGAAGCAGCCAGCATGGGTGGAGGGAAAGCCCTACATTGACGCATCCTATACGTGCATGTGCCCCGCCTACGAGCTTTGCGCAATGGGCTATCGGGAGGTGCTGGCGATTGGCACCGAGCCTGGAACCTTATTTACCGATATTTTCAGGAGACGGGCGATTGAGGGAGGGATGATTGGAACAGCAAAGCTTAGCATAATTGTGCCGGACTATGACCTTAAGACTGTGGGTGTTGACTTCACCTGTGCCACAGATGATGGCCTGAAGGAGGCATATCACCATGGATATCAAAAAGGGCTTGCATTCTTGGCAAGTTAAGCACGAGGGAAATGATAATGCCGCATGTTATAACAGAAAATTGTATTTTATGCAGATATGGCAGTTGCGTTGATGTCTGTCCTGTTGTTTGTTTTCACGAGGGGCCAAATTTCATGGTTATTGACCCGGTCGAATGTGTGGATTGCGGAATTTGCGTTGATGCCTGCGAGGCAAATGCCATCTTTCCAGCTGCACAGTTGCCACCGTCACTGGCACATTACCAGAAACTCAACGAATCGCTTAGCGCCGTGTGGCCGCTCGTTATGGAGGCCAGTGGACCATTAACCAGTGCAGATGCGTGGAATGGGGCGATTGGCAAGTGGCAGCATCTTGTGGGCGCTCCAAAGGCGTGATATGGAGACCATTGCCAAAGCATAGTCATAGAAGTCGTGTGCGAGGGCCGCTGTTTCTGCCTCAAGGAGAACCCGGTAGCGGTCGATTATTTGAAAGTCCGAATCATGCAGACCGAGAAAATTAGGGAGTGTGCTGCTTGGCGGTTTATTCGCCGCGACTAAAGCAGGGGCTACGTGCTCCTTCTTGTCCATCAGTTAGCCTTATTGGCCGGATGCTGAATCAAGTGGTACTTTTACGATATATAGCCGCATCAGGACAATAACAACCAGACGCAGTATGGACCATTAATGCAAACCTATAAAATCCGCCGCATTTCCGGCACTCGAAAGAATGGTGTCACAGTGCCATCCCTATGCACTCTGGATGCCGCCTTAAAATTCGACAGTACCGAGTCCCCCCATTGTGTCTACAACGAATACGTCGCCCATCGCCTCGCGCAAACCCTGCACGCCCCTGTGGCCGAGGGTGTGCTGACCACTACTGGTGACGGCCAAGCCTATGCGAGTCTATTGTTACATTCTCCGGGGATCAATTTGCCGGACGTGCTTGATCCGCAACTCGATCGCATCGCCCAGATGTACCCGGATATGGCGGCGGCTTTGGTGGCCTTCGACCTCTTCATCGGCAACGGGGACCGCGCCCGCAATCTGAAGGCGGCGCTGGTCACTCCTCATGTGCGGCTCTTCGCCGCTTTCGATCACAGTCATGCCCTGCTTGGGGTCGAAAGCAATCCGACGAATAGCATCCGTAAATTGGCCGAGGGGGAACTCATCGTGCGCCGCCATCCCTTTTATGGGCGTGTCCAGGCTGTTTTCCTGGAAGGCTGGATCAGCCGCATCGTGGCATTGTCTGATGGCTATATCCGGGAGTGCTGCGGAATGGGTAAACCCTTCCGGGCCGTGTCCGAGGAGTTGCAGCAATCCCTCGCTGACGCAATGATTAAGCGGAAAGCAGCACTTCCCGCTATCGTGCAGGGGTATGCCAGTTTCATCAGGAGTCGCCCATGATCGTGGAATACCGCCTCTTGCAGTATCGAGAGCATCCAGAGCGCCAGGAGGGCCGCAACTTCGCGCTGCTGGCGAGGGCTGGTGGCCAGACCCATGTGCGTGCCATCGGTATGAAGCGGAATGGTTTCATTGATCTGAACTATTATCGGGCGGTCGCGCCTCGCCAGATTCAGGAGCACTGGGTGTTCGGGGAGTGGCTGCAGTGGTTACAAGACCTCGCCGCCTGGGACAGCGCCTGGAGCTCCGAAAGTCCCCTCGTTGATACGTTGTTTGCCAGCCTTGCAGCTCAGGAACGGCAAATTGTGGTAACCGCACCGCGCACCGAGGAATGGTCAGGATCCCACGATGTGGAGGTCATGCTGGATAACCTTGAAGATCGCCTGATCGGCACGATGACCAAGCCGCCAGAGAAACCCTTCTCTGAATGGATTGAAGAAACCTTGACCACGTCAGAACTGGTGTATCGCAAGGGCTTCTCCCGAGAGGTTGAGGTGTCCTTTGATTTGCCAGGGGCCAAGCCGTTTATTACCACCTTTCCGTACGCTATCACGGAAGAACCGCGCATGGGATTCAAAACCATCGCGTTTCATGGAGCGAAGAAAGACATCCAGCAAAAGGTCAATGATGCCCTACTCAGTTTCCAGCGAGCCGTAGAGTCCGGGTTTCTGGTAAAAGAACGATGTATCGTCCTCACCCAGACCATCCCCGAGGTCAATGAGATCTATGCGGCGGAGCTGGAGGAATTGGCACAATTGGTGAATGTGACAAATAAGGATGCGCCGGATCGCTTGCGGACGTTAGCCGCTTAATTGGTGCCGGATACGGCTGATGGGGGCTCAATGTCTGGCGCACAGGCCGCTGCCCAGCGCCATTTCTCCAGGCAGGAAAGCCGCTTTATCGTGACCTCAGCCTGCGCCGCACTGCGGTGGTCAGGATAGGCCCGGCGGGTGAGCAGTCGTTCCGGTGGATTCATGCGCGTATATCTGGCCCCTTTGCCGGTCACATGCTGCTGGTAACGTTTTTCGACATCCAGCGCGATGCCGGTGTATATGCCGCCACCACGACACTCGATCAGATACAGCCACCCACCACGTCCTATCAACCGGCAACACGAACCGCTACTTCGGCAGTGAGCCTTGGGTCAATCATTTGGAGATATTTAACGGCCGTGTAGTCGGTGATCCCAAATGCCTTGACCAACACCTTGGGGTGTCGTAAGCCGCCCAGGTAGGCGTAATAAATGGCGGTGGTAAACAGGCTGTCTGCCGTCACCCCTTGTTTTTTGAGGTAATAGCTGACAATGGCTTCGTGCAGGTGGCCGCCATGCCTGCGCCCCGGAAAGAGCCAGTCGGTGTCATCGGTCTCTTCCATGGTCGCCAGCGCGCGACGCCGCTCCAAATAGCGGGCCAGGAGATGGCCCACGCGCGGGTCCAGGGTAATCTCCGTGCGCCCGAAAATCACCCGATACGTACCATCCGTGGCACCCTGCGCCAGATCGGTTAAGCGCAACCGGACGAGACGTTTGGCGGGTTGTGCATACAGCAGCATGAGCGTGCTGATCAGGGAGGCCTTGAGTACATCGTCTGCGGGGTTGAGCCAGGTGCGGAGCAGACCGGTATAGCGATCCCGATCCAGAATAAGGCCCTTGGGCAGATTGCGTTGCACCGATTCAATCTTTAGTTTGCGGAAGAGTTTTTCCTTGCGGTTCAAAAAACGCACGAAGGCGCGGATGCCGTCCCGATAACCGGGGCGCTCCACCAAAAAACGGTCCAGTTGCATCTGCTGAATATGCTGTACCCCCGCCGCCGGGCCGACCTCCAGAAAATCCAGAAATATTTTTGCCGCCCGTAGCGCAGTGGTCACGGTGCGCGGCACGAAACGCTGTTGCTTGCCTTGCCAGCCGCGGGTTCGATAGCGGGCATTGATTTCTGCAAGGTGGGCGTGAAAACGCCGTAGCAACCCCACATACCATTGGCCTTCGGATGCCGTCAGCAATGCGATCTGCGCGGCTTCGGCGCTGGCCGTCTGCAGGGTTTCATCGCTAAAGGCGGGTACGATGCCATGACGTATCAGATAACTCTGTGGCACCGCATAACGGCGCAACCCTTCCCGGCCCAGAGCCATAATGAGCTTTTCGGCGGTGATGTCGCCGGGGGTGGTGAACAGGGTATCGAGCTTCGCGAAGTACAGGAAATACTTTTCCAGGCGCATAGCCGTCGGCTGGGCACCGACGCGTTCCCGCAATTCCACTACGAACCCCGAAAAGGCTTCTTTGGCCCAAGGACGGGATAGGAGCGCTACGGCGCTACGCATGCGCTTTTCGACGGCATCTTTCCAATAACACGCCTCGCAGCGTGTCTTGCTGTGGGCGCGGCCTTCCTGACCGCATTGCGGGCAGATGAACGGGCCGACGCGTTCCAGGCATTGCTTGCAGACAATACGCCCCTGCCCATCCGGTCCTTCCGGGCGTCGGTGTTTGCCGCAGGAAGGACAGGTGATATAACTTTTGCGCCGACAATGGTTGCAGACGGGCTCAGTGAACCCCTCCTGGAAATCCCGAGAGAGCCGCAGGCTTTTCTGCCCGCAGACCGCGCAAGGCTGGGGCTCTTTGTAATAACGCACGCACGAGGGGCATACCACCCCTTCTTCCACCGTTAGACCGGCGCGAGGTACGGGTTTGCCACAACGGACACAGTGCCGATCCTGGGCCTTGCAGGAACGGCAGGTCGCCGGTGTTTTGCCGCCCAGCGAACGCATGGTTTTTCCGCACTGGACGCAAGGCACTTTTTTGAACTCGCGGGCATAGCAGGTCGCGCAATAGGCCACGCCGTCCGTTACGGCGACGGCCTTGGCCATCGACCGACCACAACAGCCGCAGGTTTTATGCGCCTTGCCGGGAGTCATGGGTGGTGCTCAACGTTTGGGCCGCTCAGGGATGGGGAGGGCCGTGACTTTTGGTCCCGTGACATTCGTGCTTATCGGTTCCCGCGTCCGGCACACCCCTCGTTTGGGCGATGAATCCGGTGTCGCGTCATTGGTGGGGCGCGCGTTGGGAACGGTGCCAGAAGGGTGACGGTCATCAGTGTCCTGTTCCGTGGGCGGTGGACGGCGCCGGGCTACCCGTATCAGATCACCGATATCACAACGCAGAACCGTCGTCAGTCCCGCCAGGACTTCCGAGCTGAGGCGTGTCGGAAGGGCATCCACTATCCGACCGAGTTGTGTCGTCGAAATCTCGACCCCCACCTCCTCCAATTGCTTGCGCAGTTCGGTAATGGTTTTGATGTGGCGTTCGGCCATCATCACGCGCACGCGCCATTCCAGTGCATTGAGTGTCGCCAATCTACTCATTCCTTATCCTTATCCTTATCCTTGCCCAGTAAAGCGTCCAATTGTGAGCCAATCGCTCGGGTGATTTCCTCGTTTACGAATTCATCGGGGTGGTGCATATATCCTTGAGTTGTCGCCTGATAGGTGTGCCCGTGCTTGCGGCGTACCATTTCCCCACTGATGAACCGCCCCGGGTATTGTAGAGGCTGATTAATGTAAGTCATGCCGCTTTACCGGCCTGACGGGCGAGTTTCTGGTAATATTGTGCCTCAGCTTCTGCCGGAGGGATATATCCCAAGGGTTCCAGA
>Ga0315298_1001202_pt1 | contig 48743 bp, 39 predicted proteins | sample WHS_1_MG_FD_203077 | JGI IMG/M metagenome (GOLD analysis project Ga0315298, IMG submission 203077) | Extremophilic microbial mat communities from Washburn Hot Springs, YNP, Wyoming, USA - WHS_1_MG | ecosystem: Environmental > Aquatic > Thermal springs > Hot (42-90C) | place: USA: Wyoming...
CCGTTGCCTGATTATCCCATCCCGCCATCGGCTCCCTACCTTGAAGCATCGATCGACGCAGTGAGTCTTGACGAAAACGGACGCGAATTACCAGTAACTGTTTTGAAAATCGAGGAGTTTCTATCTACTCAAACGCATCCAATCTTGGGCTATGTGTTTTTCGATGAAAATTCAGCAGAAATTCCAAAGCGGTACAATTTACTAAGTCCTTCCGAGGTCAAAGATTTTTCTGTCCGCAAGCTTTATGGGTATAATACGCTCGATATCTACCATAATATGTTGAATATTATAGGCAAAAGGGTATCGCAATACCCACAAGCTGAACTGACTATTGTTGGATGCAATAGCGACCAAGGAGCCGAGAAAGGCAATTTGGAACTATCCCGGCGAAGAGCCGAGGCAGTTCGGGATTATTTTGTTAATGTTTGGAAGATTGACCCCGAGAGAATTAAAATCGAAGCAAGGAATTTACCCGAAAATCCATCGAACCCTAACGACCCCGATGGTGTTGCCGAAAATCGTCGTGTAGAAATATATTCAAATATTCCCCAAATTCTCGAACCACTGGTGGTCGAAGATACATTGCGCGAAGTTAACCCGCCGAAGTTCAGATTCAAGCCAAAAGTTAAAACCCAGATTGGTGTTGACAAATGGCAGTTAGTTACTTTGCAAAGTCAAGGAATAGTTAAAGTTTTCGAAGGACAAGGAGATGTGCCCGGAGTTATCGAATGGGATGTTGCATTAGAGCAAAGGAATGTTCCAAAACTTGATGAGCCTTTGAAATATAAACTTGTTGTTGTGGACAAAGACAATAAGCGCTGGGAATCGCGGACACAGGAATTGCCAGTTGAAGTCCAAACAATACAAAAGAAAATTTTTGAGCGAGTTGCCGACAAACAAATCGACCGGTTTAGCTTGATTCTGTTTGGTTTTGGACAATCAACTATCACGGGCGATAATTTGAAAATTGCACAACTTGCGAAGATGAGAATTAAGCCGAATTCTCTTGTTAAGATCGAAGGTTATACCGACAGAATTGGCAATGAAAGCACAAATATGGAGCTTTCTTTGAGGCGCGCACAAGAAACAGCAAAAGTGCTCGGAATCGACCCGAGATATGCGCGCGGGCTTGGCGAAACAATTTTGCTCTATAACAATGATTTGCCCGAAGGTCGTTTCTACTGTCGAACAGTTAATATTGAAATTGTAACTCCTATTGAATAAATTTGTTATTGTTTTGGATAATTGGAGGGAGATATGAATAAAATTAAATTTTTACTTGTTTTGGTGTTAATTCCTCTTTGGGTAAATTATCTTTTGAGCCAAAGAGTGGAAATTACCGAAGTTTTTCCAGAAACCTATCCGACGATACTTTTGGAATTTAAGGTTTGGGATAAAGATGGGAAAGAAGTTCGAGATTTTTCGTCGAGCGATTTTACCGTGCTAGAAAACTCAATTTCACGCGCCATTCAAAGTGTTATGTGTCCTCCGGAAGGGCAAACCAAATTTTCCTTGATTTTGACAATCGATATATCCCAGTCTATGGCGGAGCCGAGCACAATCCCCGGAAAGACAAAGATGGATGTAGTTCGCCAAGCTGCTCGGAATGCCGTCAAGTCCTTGCCAGCCGACAGTAGCCGATGGGAAGCTGCAATTACTTTGTTCGATTACGAAAATGTTCTTGTTCGTAATTTTACAAATAGTAAATGGTGGCTCAACAAGGGGCTGGACACAGCACTTTTAGCTCCAAGAGGCGGCACAGATTACAACGCCGGCTTCCTTTACGATTGGCTTGGCAATCCCGGGGCTTTGCTTGTTGCAAGGAATGCGAAATACAAACCTGTCGTAATTTTCCTAACCGATGGGAAGCACGAGGGTCGCTCAACTCCGCCACCGAGCCGTGTAAATGTTTGGGTTTCCCAAATTCTTGATTCTGCAAGAAAATACGATGTTACAATTTATGCCATTACTCTTGGCTTTGATGTACCAACTGAATTAAATAATATTTGTTCGGGAACGCCTTATGGCCAAGCATATCAAAGCGTTCCCAGCGAAGAAGAGCTTGGAAACCTTTATTCAAATATATTGAATACAATCGGGACGATTGGGCCACCTGCACCTTGTCGCATTAAGTTTACTTCTGATTGCGACGGAGGTAATGTTGAACTTGTTTATAAACCTTTTGCTGTAAGCGATACTTTTACATATAAAGTGCCGGGAGCATTTTTACCAGCTTTGGATGTTGTTGAAAGAAACATTTCGTTTACAAATCAATCCACGCCATACGAAGTATCTGTAAAAATCAAAGCAAGGAATAACTTTGTTATGGTTAACCCACCCGGGGTTACTTCTCCTTTCAATAATGTGTCGGTTGTTGATTGGGGTGGAGCACCGCCACCTTTTAAACTCGAAAAAGATTCGAGCAGAAATATAAAACTTGCAATATCTCCGTTTCCCGATTCTGCTTATCATAATTTTACTTTTGACTTTGTTACTTCTGCTTGCGATGGAAATCGACTTTCTGTACAAACCGGATGGATTTATCCGCTTGATGTTGATTGTGGCTCTGGCGTTGTTGGTCAAACAAAGAATTTACCCCAGCAGACCATTTTCTGCAATAACTGGGTTGAGCCATTAACGATATATTCCATCAGTATTTCTGGCGGTGACCAGGGCGATTTCAAGATTTTGGGAGGAACGACAAATATTACTGTTCAACCTCAATCTTGTTTGAAATTTGACATATCTTTCACCCCATCCGATGCTTCTGATAGGAGTAGTAAAATCGTTTTCATTACTAACAAAGGAAGATTCGAGTCGAAAATCTTTGGCTCGGGGAGTGGTTTCCCAGAAATTTCGACAACTAAATCAATCGAATTTGACACAATTGATTGCAAGCGAACTTCTATCGATACCACGATAAAAATTAGGAACACCGGGGCTTTGAATCTTGAAATTTCCAAGTTTGAATTCACGGGAGCCAACTCAACGGAATTCTCCTTTGTTCCGTCAAATCCCGGTGCTGTTTCGATACCACCATCGGGTGAGTATTCATTGACGATAAAATGTTCGCCGGTTACAAAGGGTCTTCTTTCAGCAGATTTGGTGATTACGAGTAATGCAAAAAATTCCCCGAGCTACACCATCCCTTTGAAAGTTTTCAGTGCCGACCGTTCATTTAAAGTAAACATCGATAAGTTAGATTTTGGGGTTATTTGTCCGGGCGAAGAAAAAGTTCTTGATGTTCAAGTTCAAAACACTGGGAATGTCGCTCTGAATCTGGATTTAAATACATCTGCTCCTTTTAGTATTCAAATCGCAGTTCCAATTTCAGTTCCTGCCTCATCAACACAAACAGTTAAGGTTGTGTTGAATAGTGCAAACGAAGGAACTTTCGATGGTGAATTGAAGATCATTGATAGTTATTGTCAAACTGTTCAAACGGTTACACTTCACGGCGTTGTTCTAAGTCCCAAAATTGACCGCCAGCCTATTGTGGTTTTTGGTGTTGTTGGTGTTCCGAAAGATACTGTAATAAGTATAAAAAATGTGTCGAATCGGCAATTGACAATTAGCAACGCGGTATTTTCCGACCCACAAGTGACAATCCTCTCTCCCAATCTACCTTGGAATATTCCAGCGATGTCGTCTATTTCCGTTTCAATACGATATTTGGCTCAAACATCCGATGCTTTAAATGCTTATTTGAGGCTAACTGGTCAACCCTGTGATTTCAACGATTCTATCTTTGTTACTAGCAATCCTGTTGCTTCCAGAGCCGATATTGTAATCGAGAAGCACTCGGGTTTGATAGGCGAAATTGTTACAATTCCGGTTTTGATTAAAAATGGAATTATGCTGGATAAATCTGGGACTACCAAGGTTCGAACAAAAATAAACTACGACCAATCGCTTCTGAAGTTCGTTTCTGTTACGCCAAATGTTACAACTAATTTGGGGAGTAACTCGATTTCTTTCGACAATGTCCCAATTACGCCAACGACAAATGTGCTGTTGCAAATCTCATTCGAGGTTTTAAATAGCAGTGTTACCCAAACTCCGCTTGATATTAATTCTACTACGGCTATCGACGGGTTTATCAATTTCACAGAAATTGATGGCTCGTTCGAAGTTCTGCCTTCGACTGCAGAAATTTCAGTCGGCAATGTCGAAGCTAATACGGGCGAAGAGTTTTTGTTGCCAATTTACTTGAAAAATGTTAAAAATGTAACTGATTTCCATCAGAGTATTTCCACCGAAATTTCTTTCAACTACACATTGATGGAGCCTATTGGTTCAACGCCGAGGGGGACTATCGAAGATGGCAGAACCAAAATTGTAATCAACAATTTACCACTTAAACCAATAAATTCTGATTCGGCAATTGCCCTTTTGAACTTCCGAGCCAAACTTGGAAACGATACTTCAACAAGTGTTGCAATCCGTAATACTCGGACAGCGAAAGGGTTTGTTGTTTTCAAAGAAACAAATGGCAGTTTTTCGTTGAAAAATGTATGCAAGAGTGGGGGCTTGCGGTTGTTCGAGCCTCAACCAGGTCCAATCTTTATGGTAACAACCAATCCCAGCGAAAATTCTATCGATGTAGTTTTTGAACCTCTTGAATTGGGTATTCATAAGATAACTTTGACCGACATTTTCGGGAATATTATCTTTTCGACAGAGTACGAATTTTCCAGCCCAACTCAACAAGAATTTAGGATTTACAATAGTATTTTGAGCGATGGTGTCTATTTCGTTCGTGTCGAAGGACCAACGACAGTTCGTAGCAAAAAAGTATTCTGGGTAAAATAGAAGAAAAGCTTTTATGGAAGAGTCGTTCGATAAGCAAATGAGCTTATCAACGATTCGATGTTTGTGTTTTGCTATTTAATGAAAAGTTAATGTTTGGAATCATTGAAGATTATCTAAACAAGATTACCGAAATTTTTGAGCAAGGTGATGCACGGGAAGAAAGCTTTTATCCTGCATTAAAAGAACTTCTTGAGCAATATTGCCAAGCTCAGAATTTAACTGGTGTTTACATCACTGTACTGCCAAAGAAAACCGAAGCAGGAAACCCTGATTTTCGGATTTGGGACGGCAGACAGCATATTACGGGGTACATCGAAGCAAAAGAACCAAATAAAAATTTGGACAAAGTGGAAGAATCGGAACAATTAATCAAATACCTTCAAACTTTTCCAAATTTAATATTAACCAATTTTCTTGAATTTAGACTTTACCGTAGTGGGCAGTTGACCGAAAGTGTCCAAATTGGTAGCCCTTTTGTTTTGAATAACATGAAAACAGTACCTCCAAAGCAAAAGGAAAAAGAGCTATTCCAATTATTCGAGAAATTTTTCTCTTTTTCTCTGCCAAAAGTTTATGATGCTAAAACTCTGGCTGGGGAACTTGCAAAAAGGACGAAGTTCCTGAAAGAAATTTTCGCGAACGAATTAAAAGAAAATCGTTCCCAAGATTTAAGAGGGTTTTATGATGCTTTCAATAAATACTTAATTTCGGATTTGAAGGAATTGGAATTTTCCGACCTTTTTTCGCAGACAATTACCTATGGATTATTTGCGGCAAGGACTCGTTCCAATGATGGATTTAATAGAAATCTTGCTTATAGCAATATTCCTCAGACAATTGGTATCCTTAAAGATTTATTCAAGTTCATTTCGTTTGGGAATCTTCCTAAACAAATGGAGTGGATAATTGATGACATTTCAGATGTGCTCGCTGTAACTGACGTTTATAGGATTCTGGATGAGTATTTTCACCAGCATAAAGGAAGCGACCCCATTGTCCACTTCTACGAGACCTTCCTAAGTGAATATGACCAAAGCACTCGGGAAAAACGCGGTGTTTATTTCACTCCCGAACCTGTTGTGTCCTATATTGTTTGTTCTGTCGATGAGGTGCTAAAGAATCAATTTGCTTTGGAAGGTGGAATTGCAAACCGAAAGGTTACAGTTTTGGACCCAGCAGCAGGGACATTAACTTTCCTTGCCGAAGCAGCAAAAGTAGCAGTTGAGGAGTTCACTGCAATTTATGGCGAAGGGGGTAGGAGCAAATTTATAAAAGAACATATTCTCGAGAATTTCTTTGCTTTTGAACTTATGATGGCTCCCTATGCCATTGGTCACTTGAAAATTTCATTTTTGCTTGAGGAACTTGGATATAAATTACAAGACGGCGAGAGGTTTAATCTTTACCTAACGAATACGCTTGAAATGACTGAACTTGAACAAACCATTCTTCCGGGGATAGCCTCGCTTTCAAGAGAATCGCATTTAGCCAGCCAAGTGAAAAAAGAAATGCCAATTCTCGTGATAATAGGAAACCCTCCATATTCGGGACATTCTGCTAATGTTGGTGAATGGATAAGGAAAGAGATTAAGGAATATTATCAAGTCGATGGCAAGCCACTTAAAGAAAAGAATCCGAAGTGGTTACAAGATGACTATGTAAAATTCATTCGTTTTGCTCAATGGAAAATTGAGCAGGCGGGCGAAGGTATTTTGGGTTTTATCACGAACCATAGTTATCTCGATAACCCTACTTTTCGCGGAATGAGGCAGTCTTTGCTGAAAACTTTTGACGAAATTTATATTCTTGACCTTCATGGTAGTAGCAGGAAAAAGGAACGAACACCAGGTGGTGGAACTGATGAAAATGTCTTCGATATTCAGCAAGGTGTTGCTATTGGGATATTTGTTAAAACTAAATCGAACAAGCAGAGACCGAAGAAAATAAAGAAAAAAATACTTCATTCGGAAATCTGGGGAACAAGAGAAGAGAAATATGAATGGCTAAGAACACATAACATAACAAATACAGAGTGGACACAACTTCAACCCAAACCTGATTATTACCTATTCAAGCCAAGAGATGAGGATTTGTTGAGTTTTTATGAGAAATTTTCGAAAATTACAGATATTTTCCCTGTAAATAGTGTTGGGATTGTTACTGCACGAGATGATTTTGCTGTTTCGTTTGATAGGAATGTTTTGGAACGCAGAATTCGGCAGTTCGTCGATAAAAACCTTCCTGATGAAGTAATCAAATACACATTCAATTTGTATGATACCAGTAAGTTCAAGCTTTCCGAGTCACGGAAAGATGTTATGCAAGAGCCAAATTGGCAAAAGCATATTGTCAAGCTCCTTTATCGCCCATTTGATGAGAGATGGGTGTTTTATCACGATTCTGTCGTAGAAAGAACACGAAAAGAAGTTATGCAACATATGTTAATGGGCGAAAATCTGGGGCTGATTACAATCAGAAGATCAAGAAGTCCTGAAACTTGGAGATTTGCTTTTATTTCAAATACAATTATCTCTGGTGCTACATCAATAAGTTCACTTGATATTAATTATCTTTTCCCACTTTACCTTTATACCAAGCAGGAAAAACCAAAAAAGAAGAGTGTTAAACTAAGCTCTTGGTTGATTTTTGAACCAAGGGCTGATTATTCCATTTTGCATAAGCCAAATATTTCAGGAGAAATTTTTGAGAAACTCGCTGGACTTTATAATGAGATACCTTCGCCCGAGAAAATTGTGTATTACATTTATGCAATTCTATATTCAAATACATATCGAACTAAATATGCTGAATTTTTGAAAATTGATTTTCCGAGGATTCCTTTTGCAAGAGATTACAGTGTTTTCAACAAAATTGCTAGGTTAGGTGAACGACTTGCAAATTTGCATCTTTTGAAGGATTCGGTTCGACCCGGGGCTAAATTTCAAGGAACTGGGGATAGCAAAGTTGACAAAATCGAGTATGATGCCAACACTGGGAGAATTTACATAAACAGCGAAAATTATTTCGAAGGGATTGAGCCTGAGGTCTTCGATTACTTTATCGGGGGGTACAGAGTTTGTGAAAAATGGGTAAAAGATAGGAAAAATCGGGAATTATCGCTCGAAGATGTTCAGACATTCTGTAAAATTGTTGGTGTGCTTAGAGAAACTATACAAATTCAAAGTGAGATTGACAATATTTACCCGCAGGTTGAAAACTTTTGATTTAGAAAAGTAAGTAGATATTTTTCTTTATTCATTGAGTTTAATCTTCAAAAAACAATTGCCCACCTTGTTGATTCTTTTAGGTGGGCATCGAATGAAAACTTTCCGAGTTCTTTAACTAAATTTTATCAAAAGCCTCTGTAAGTCAGTTGCAATGCAATTTTAATGGGGCTTAGGTTGAGTTTATAATTTTTTGCGGGGTCAGTTTCTGCTGTTGTGTAATTTGTTCTTAGGATAGAATTTGTTGTATATTGAAAAGTAGGTTCCAGTCTTACATTCGAAGCGAGATAAACAGCCATACCAACAGAATAAATATTGGTAGTGGCATTTGGGATATCGGCTGTGTATGGCGAAGTAATCGAAGAGTAGCTTGCTCGAAATTCAAAGGGAAGGATAGGCGGGGAATATTGTACACCGAATCCCCATTTGACTTGTCCTACTAATTCTCGGACAATCCGAGAATTTAATTGGTCGATTTCGGGCGGGGCATCGGAGAATCGCAATTGGGTGACATCGAAATACTCCACTCCAGCGGCAAAGAGAAAATCGAGAATTTTTAAGGAGACGCCTGCAGCGTAGACAAAAGATGTTGTGATTTTATATGAATTGTAAGAATTTTCTTTCGGTTCGTAGGGGTTGGGTTTCCATCCATCGTCGAATTGGGCATATGCATCTCTGCGAAACTCTTCTTCGACTTCGTAATAGGTGGGAAATTTTATTGTTACACCAAAACGGAAGAACTTTTCCCAGGTTCCGATTACACCAATGGAACCTGTAATGCCAGAAACCTTTTGCGTAAGGTTTTCTTTCAGTGTAAAATTATTAAAATCTATGTTGGAATAATTTATCGAATCGAAGAAGTTATATTTATTCAATATATCAGATTCTTTAAATTCTCGATAGTAAGTGAACTTCCCAAATTTTCCAGTCAATGATACACCAACGGATACGTTTTTGGCAATTGATACAGCGAAACCACCGGTGATGTTATGTAATCCACCGTCTTCGTTGACGAAGACATCTTGCTTAACAGAATCTTTGACTGGGGTATAAAATTTATTGTTCGCAAGCCATAAGAAGTAGGGGATATTAGTGTTGGTGTCTTTTGGACCATATTGAGCAAGAGAGTTAATTAAGGAACTTGTGGGATTGAATGCTGAATAGTCGAAGTAATTGAGGAAGTTATTCTCGTGAAAATAGGCAATGCCACCAACCACTTTGTTTCCGAATTCTCGTATCGGAGTTGCAAAACCAACGTGGGTTAAATAACTTGAATTACTTCTGCGTTCGATTTTGTTGAATAAATATTCGGACTCGGCGATGTTTCGGGTAAATCCCAAGCCAATGGATAATTCCCCTTTTGGAATGTAGAGTAGACCAGCAGGGTTGATGAACAAACCCGATACATCGTCCGATAAACCATAGAATGAAACACCGAAGCTTGCCGAATATGGCGTAATCATTGAATTTGGAATTGTGTAGCGAAGAGCATCTTCGATGAATTGCGGAAAAAGGGGATTCGAAGAGAAAATTGTTAAGCCAAGCAGAAATAAAAATTTTCTCATTTATTACCTCGGTCTTGTTGAACTTCTTTCCTGTTTTGTTGGAGAATCAGACTTGGGCGTTTCTTTTGTTTTAGGAGAATCAGAGCGTGGGGTTTCGGTTTTTTCGGGCAATTTAAGTTTAACTGGTTCATCTGCCTTTTTGGGAGTCTCAGAAGGCTTGGAATTTGATTTAGTGGATGATTCACCGCCTCGTTGTGAGCTACGTGATTCCTTTGTAGGAATTGCTTGGTCATCGAATTTGTAATTTCCGCGAGATGGACCGAAGTCCCGGACCGTGCGCGTTTTTGGTTCTTTCCAGCCATCGTCGGGAACATAAATTATATGCGGGCGATGTCGCCACCAATAATAATCCCAATATGGATATGGGTAAACAATGTAACAGTTTGAACGAGAGTATGGCATAACAACATAGCGATAATCCCAAAATGGGTCGTAATAAGGATTTCCTATTTGTAGAAAAACATTGAATGAGTATGGGTCGTAAAACTCGACGAATCTTGGGTCGTATGGGTAAGGATAATAGTTGTTGAAAATATATACATTCTGCTGTCTTGCTTCATCGGAGTAACGGGATTTTGAATCTTCGGAGTGTGAATAAACGTAGGGTTTGTCCTCTTGCTTCGGTTTTTCTTTCTTCTCAAATTTGGGTGTATTATTGTAGCCGAAATAATCTTCTCTCGATTTATTAGGCGAGGCGCAGCCCAACATTATCAGGGCTATGGTTAACAGAAGAGATGCTAATCTTAATTTCATTTTCCCCTCCTTAAAATTTATCCATTCAAATATACGAAGTTGAAATAAAATTGTTTCAATAAATTTTTTAAAAATTAAAATCGTCTAAAAAAGATTAAATTTTTGACTTTAAAATGACTACAATAAATAAGAAGCGTGTTCTTGTTGGATTATCGGGAGGTGTTGATTCTTCCACAACTGCTGCGATTTTGAAATCGCAAGGTTATGAGGTTGTTGCAATTACTGTTACTTCTATAAAAATTACCGATGATTGTAAAGTTCAAAATAGCACTTCTGGTTGCTGCAACTATCAATCAATCATTGATGCAAGCGATGTTTGCGAACAACTTGGAATAGAGCATCATATAATCGACCTTTCGGAAGTTTTTCGTCAGAAGATTATTAGCAATTTTGTCGAAGAGTATTTAAGTGGGCGAACTCCGAACCCGTGTTCTTTGTGTAATCCTCTTATCAAATGGGGCGAAATTTTGAAGAAGGCAGACGAATACGATTGCTATTATTATGCTACTGGGCATTACGCAAGGTTAGCTTTTGATAAAGCTTCGGGGCGATACTACATTAAAATGGCAAAAGACAAAACAAAAGACCAATCCTATTTCCTTTGGGGACTTTCGCAGGAACAACTTCGTAGAACAATTTTCCCACTGGGAGAGTTCCTAAAAAGCGAAGTACGAAAAATTGCACAGGACTTAGGGCTGAAGGTTTTTAATAAGTCCGAAAGTCAAGAAATTTGTTTCATTCCATCAAATAACTATCGGGATGTGTTAAAAAAATATTCTGCAAGAACTGAATTAATTTCCGAAGGGGATATTGTTTTTCGTGGAATGGTGGTTGGCAAGCATTCTGGCTATGTGAATTACACAATTGGGCAAAGGAAAGGTCTTGGAATAAGCTACCATCAGCCTTTATATGTGAAAAGAATAATTCCCGAAACCAATACAATTGAAGTAGATATAGATGAAGGATTAAAATCGAATAAATTATTTGCGAATAATTTAAATCTGATGAAATACCAGGCTATTGATGAAGGGAAGGAGTATTTAGTGAAAATTCGATATAAGGATGCTGGCGAGAAAGCCCGTTGTCGAGTTATGCAAGATGGAACTTTGGAAGTCGACTTCCTTAATCCCAGAAGGGCTATAACCCCGGGACAATCAGTTGTTGTTTACGAAAATGAAGATTTAGTGGCTGGAGGGATAATTTATGGAAGTGAGTAAAAAGTTCGCTATTCTTTATTTTTTAGTTTCTGTTATTTTCTTACATTTTTCTGCTTTGTCCAATCAAGTTCCCAATCAGAATGAAACAAAGGATAGTATGATATACTGTTTTAAATATAATTTCAAAACAGGCGATACTTTAGTTTATCTTGTTCATTCGTACGACAGCATTTTGATTGACTTTGGGAAGCCATTGTTAAAGGTGCGCAACGAGATTTACCAAGTTGTTTGTGAAAAGGCAAATAAAAGCGGAACTTTTTTGCTCAGCATTGAATTATTGGAGTTCAAGGGGAGAGATTTTCAGGATACTAATTTTGTAGAGTATTTTGAAACAGATTGGAAAAATAGAAAGATCCAAATCGAAATAGATTCACTTGGGAATCGAATGAATTTCTGGGTGGATGATTCTTCCAAAAGCGGTCGAGCCCCGGGCGGACCTTTTCAACCGCACTTGTTCTTTGCTATTAATGAAACTTGCAAAAAGAAAAATGAGACTTGGCTTGTGCGAGTAACAGAAGATTTGCCCGAAAATGGCATCCCAGTTCCGCGAATAAATCATACTATGCTCTTCAAAATGGTAGGGGAACTCGATACGCTTGGCGAAACAGTCATCCGAAGTGAATTTATCCGAACTGGGCAAGGTTCCTTAAAATTGCAACATCAGAAAAATTTGATGAAGGTCTCTGCTGTAATCAATGCTTATGGATTTATTGATATTTCAAAGCTTAGAAGTGTCCCTGTCCATTTATTTACAACTGTTGAGCAAAAACTAAGTTTCAAAACCGACGATACTGAAAGTGTTGGAAGACATTATATCCATACGGACTATACATTGATTGACTACCGTGAGGCTCCCCCTGTGATTAAGAGTCCCAAAAAGAGAAAGAGGTAAAAATTTAAAAATTAATGGTGATTACTCAAGACTATCCACCCTAAATTTTAAATTTAAAAACAATAAATTTTTTTGTAGGGGCATTTCTTGAATTGCCCCTACGAAACAAAAATAATGCCCAACTCTTTTCACGACATCATCACCAACGAAAGGCAACCCTATGTGTCTGTACCAAAAATGCAGGAACAGGTAGGAACACATAGGTTCGCCTCTACAAGTATTTTTCAGACATCGGATGTTTCGAAAACATCCGATGTCTTTCCGGAATGAATTCCGTTATGGTCGCGAACGAGAGTTATCGGTCAAGCCACCAAATAATTTAATATCTTGTAGGGGCGACCAGCCGGTCGCCCCTACGTTGGTGTGCAGATGATTTAGTGAAAATTTTTTCTAAAAAATTCAACAGTTAATCTTAGCCCTTCTTCGAAAGAAACTTTTGGTTTCCATCCCGTTAATTGATGGAATTTTTTGTAGGAAAGGGAATTTCTCTGAAGTTCTCCGGGCTTTGGTGGCCCGTGGAATTCTTGGACATCGGCACCGATGATGTTTTTAAGTGTCCAGAAAACAGTATTTACATCTCGCTCAATTCCTGTGCCGATATTGAAAATGCCCGAGACATTTTCGCCCAAAGCAATCAGATTTGCTTCGACTACATCGCCAACGTAGATGTAATCGCGTGTTGCGGTGCCGTCGCCGTTGATTACGGGTTGTTCACCATTCAACATTTTGTTTGTGAAAATTGCAACAACTCCTGCTTCCCCAAAAGGATTCTGTCTTGGACCATAAACATTGCTATACCTTAATGCAACAAAGTCTATATTATGAATCTCTTTGTAGTATTTTAAGTAATATTCATTTGTAAGTTTTGAAATACCATAGGGAGAAATTGGGTTCAAAGGGTGATTTTCGTCGGCGGGGAAATAGTTAAGTTCTCCGTATACAGTTCCCCCCGACGAAGCAAAAATGATTTTTTTTACCTTATTTTTTGCTGCAGATTCGTAAAGTCGTAAACCACCGATGATGTTAGTGTGAGCGTCGAAGATAGGGTCTTCGACCGAAACCCGAACATTCATTTGTGCAGCGTGATGATTGATTATGTCGAATTTCGCATCGGAAATAATTTCGTCAATTTTGGGGTCGGTTATATCCATTTCGATAAATTCTGCTTTGGGGTTGATATTTTCTTTCCGTCCAGTGGAAAGATTATCGACAACGGTAACACTGTGTCCTGCTTGGATATATGCATCAACGATGTGAGAAGCGATAAATCCCGCTCCGCCTGTTACAAGTATCTTCATTTTTATTTATCCTTTTTAAAAATTTTCAAAATAATCTCTGTGATTCTTTCGGCAGCCTTGCCATCCCAGTATTTTGGGATTTGAGATTCCTTTGGCGAGCCAAACAATACATCTTGCACTGCTTGGATTAATTTCGACTTTTCGGGTGGCACAAGCCGATTTGTTCCAATCTGACAAGTTATAGGTCTTTCGGTTGTAGTTCTCATTGTTATGCAAGGAATTTTCAAAAATGTAGTCTCTTCTTGAATTCCCCCAGAATCGGTCATTACAAATCGAGAGTTTTTCATCAATTTCACAAAATCAATATATCCCAATGGATCGGTAACTATCAAATTCTTTATGTTTTCAATCTTGTTTTTCAATCCAAATTCTTCGATATTCTTTCGAGTTCTTGGATGGATTGGGAAAACTAATCGTATGTGATTGCAAATAAACTCAATTACATCGATTAAATTTGATAATTGTTTTGGGTCGTCGACATTACTGGGGCGATGCAAAGTCATTAGTGCAAATTCTTCGTTCTGTAGACCAAGATTGGAAAGAATAGTGCTTTGCTCGATTTTGTCCAAGATGTATACGAGCGAATCAATCATTGTGTTGCCAACGAAGAAGATATTTTCGGGATTGTGTCCTTCGCGAATAAGATTATCCATTCCACTTTGTTCGGTTACGAAATGGAAGTCGCAAATCGAATCTGTTGCAGTTCGATTAATTTCTTCGGGCATAGAGCGGTCGAAACTTCGCAAGCCCGCTTCGATGTGGGCTGTTAATATGCCCATTTTTGTTGCTGTCAAGGTTGCGGCAATTGTAGAATTTACATCACCAACAACAATGACAAGGTCGGGTTTGGCTTGAATGCAAACCTTCTCGAATTCAATCATTATTTTGCCTGTTTGTTCGGAATGGGAACCAGAGCCAACACCAAGATAGAAGTCAGGTTCGGGCAAGCCCAAGTCCTCGAAAAATGCTTGGGACATTTCGTAATCATAATGTTGCCCAGTATGACAAATCAAATGTGTAATTTTGTCTGTCATTTTTTTAAAGATGCGATGCAAAGGTGCAACTTTCATAAAGTTGGGGCGTGCTCCAACAACAGAAATTATCTTTATTTTTTCTCCCATTTAAAGCGTAAATTGAATTTATAAAATTTGCAATATAATAAAGTTGGGTTTAAAAGTGTCTTTTTTATGGTGTAACTTTTTTTATCCATTTGTGTTATTGGAAATGAATGCAAAATGAAATAGAGAAATTAAGTGATAATGAATTATTCAAATTGCTTTCGAAAAAGAATCGTGAAAGCGAATACGCTTTTTTGGAAATATATAGGCGATATTCAGGAAGGATTTATGCTTATTGTAAGCGATTTTTAGGGAATAGGGAGGATGCAATGGATGCGTTTCAAGATACATTTGTGAATTTTTATAAAGCTGCTGATGAGCCGAAAGATATGACAAATCTTCCAGCATATTTGCTTCGGATAGCTCGGAATGTTTGTTTGAATTTTGCACGCCAAAGTAGAACAACAACGCAATTAGAAGATTATATGTATTTCGAGAACAAATCGGACCAAGAAGAACAGGACGAGTTGCTTGGGTTGATTAATACTGCTTTGCAGCAACTTCCGCCTGATTATCGCGAAGCATTCATACTGCGTGAATACGAAGGAATGAGTTACCAAGAAATAGCAGAATTATTGAATATTTCGCTTGCACTGGTTAAGATCAGAATTTTTCGGGCGAAAGAAAAACTTCGCGAAATACTTGCACCATATATTTCGGAATTGTCAAAAATGTAGAGGGGAGATAAATGGATACAGGAAATTTTTCGGAAAAAATAATTGAATTTCTCGATGGTGAGTTGCCAGCAACCGAAGAGCCAAACTTATTCCTTGCTCTTTCGGTTAACGAGGAGCTTAGGAGTGTACTTAAAGAGCATCTTGCCATTGCCCGTTCGGTTCGTAGCGACTTTAACTCATTTATTCCGCCCGCCTCTGCTGTTCAAAACATTGCTAAGGCTTTAAGATTTAAAACAATCGAGGATGCAGGTCCATCTTCGAAACCTTTGTTCTTTGCAAAGTTTGGGCGAACAGCTGTGCTTATGCTTTCGACCGCAATTATTACTTTCCTCTTAACTTATTTCTTTTTTAGACCTGAAACGTATACAAATCACCAATATCCAAAGGCAATCGTTCAGACTCCCCCGATGATTATTTCGAGCCTGGAAAGTAGTTCTGTCCCCAAAATTTCGAGTAGTCCTCGAACGGTTTATATAGTTAAAGAAAATCAGAGTTCCGATAAATCATTTGCCCAAGCGAATAATAAAAATTTGGAAGAAATTGAACAAACCTTTCCGCGTCCAACTTATAATAATTCCTCAAATAATTTGCTTTTGGAAACAACAAAACTAGACAATGTTTATCGGGATAGAAGCTTAAATTTGGTTTTATCTTCTACAAGTCGAACCAAAAATGTTCCTTTGGCGAAATATCCTGAAAGCAGTAATGTCCATTCGGGATGGGATTTTGGGATAAATCTTCGGGGAATTGCTGGAAAATCTTTCCCAAATCCTAATATTGCTACAAGTAATTCTGTTTTGAACAATGTCAGCTTGGGTTTGTATTTTACACAATGGGACGACATAAAATTTGGAATGGAATTTGGGAAAGAGGTATTTGGGCTATCTTACAACAACGAAATTAATGGTGTGCAGTTTGCTTATGAACAGAAGCCTGCTCTCTTTTGGGCTGCTGTAGGGGTCGATTATACTTTACCGTATAGATTTTATTATTTCCAACCATTTGTTACATTTTTGGCGGGTGGTTCCCAGATTGGGGGACCGTTGGTCAAAGGGATTGGTGGACTGCGCTACAGGCCTGCATATTCTAATCTTGAACTTTACTTGGGCGCCGAAGGAACGATGTTGCTTTATCAAAACCAAAAAGTTTATTATTTAACAAGGAAAGTAGGGCTTACTTATGGAATATCAATTATTTTTTAGAGTTATAAAAATGAGGAAATTTATTCTCATTGCTTTGTTGGTTGCTTTACCGTTGATTTTTGGGTCTTGCTCCCCGCCAACGGAGTTAGATGGTCCCGTCAAGATTACACCAAAAGATAGGGAAAAGGCTTTCATCCGCCCTGAAATTTCATACTTTTCCTTTTCCGAAAATGGTGTTGAAGAAAGTAGTTTTGACTATAATGACAAAGAAAAATTTTTCTTAACTGGAAAGACACAAATTTATGTCGACACTTTAACGCAACCGCCTCGTATTTGGTTCCGAGTAATGCTTTACAGAAATCATAAACAATCCGATGAAAAAATCCGTCGAATAAGTATTAGAGAATATAATTTTAATTTGGATTCCTTTCCTGTGCTGGGTATTCCATTAACTTTGAGGTTGAATGAATATCCAAGGAGTTGGGTGAAATTAATGCTTCGGCGAGGTCCCAAAAATTCACAAGATACACTTGTTGACCCTTGCAGTTTCCCAAATAGATTGGAAATTAACTGTTCCTTGAACAAACCATATCGTGAAATCTGGTTAACAGGTTATGGGAAAATTTTCGACTCCCGCTTCGAGACAATATTCCGAGATACCACTGTGATTGATTCTGTAAAGAAAACCCGTTTGGATACCGTTTGGGTCAACGACAAGCCCATTGTTAAGGAAGTTGAGTATTGGGAGAAAAAGGAGATTAAATTGAAAATTGAGGAAACAACAGCAATACCCGATTCTTTAATTCTGAATTTTAAATTTAGAATGAAATACTAATATTTGTTCATTTATATATGGAGGACTTATGAAAAAGCAGCACTTGTTTTTGGGGATAATTGTAGTTCTTTTCAGTGTAATTCCCCTTCTTGCCCAAAATGTTGTTCCAAATCCACCTCGCCAATTAACTGCATCTTCCGAGCAAAACCTTGATGGTACTTACAAAGTTGACCTTTACTGGTTTATCGACAAGGGAAATGATATGAATTATGTTTTCCCCGATGGTTTTAAGATTTATCAAAATACTTTCGACAAAAACAAAGTAACCACAACACTTGTAGGTTCTATTCCCTCTAAGCCGAATGTTTATAAGTATGACTTTACTGTCAACAATTTGCCAAAAGGAACGTATGAATTTTATGTAACAGCATTTAAAGGTGATGCCCAAAGCTTGCCAAGCAACAAAGTCGCTTTGCAATTGTATTATGAACAGAAATTTTTCGTGAAAATCATTTCGAATCCTCCATTGTTTGCCTATGTTGGGAAGAAATATGTTTATCAAGTGCTAACTTCTTCGAATATTAGATGTTCCTTATCATTTGAACTTGTTGGGGAAGTTCCAGAAGGAATGAAAATTTCTTCGACTGGTTTAATCGAATGGATTCCCGAAAAGGCAGGGAAATATGAAGTTGAAATCAAAGTTGGTGTTGCTTGCTCTGCTAATATTGAGCCTGCATATCAGCGATATCAGTTGCAGGTGCTCGACAGTATTCCCAATAACGATAAGGTTTTCGTGAAGATAGTCAGTACTCCGCCTACAAAAGCATTGGTTGGTGTGCCCTATAATTATAAGGTTGTTACCGAAACTAATGTTTATTGTATTGTTAAATACAAAATCTTAAACACGAACATTGATAATCTTTACATTGATGAAGGGCTGGGAATTATTAACTGGGTACCAACCAATCCCGGAACTTTTGAATTTTCGGTTATGGCTTACCTGCTTTGCGATACAAATGTTTACGATATCCAAAAGGTTATTGTTAATGTGCAAAATAATAATGCAAATAAGAATTGTGTCCATTTGATTGGTGAAGCAAATTTCGACGACGGACCTCCCGTGCCCAATGGAGTAGCGATTGCTTGGAAACTTGACGAGAAGATGAATCCGGGCAACGCAGCTTTCAGAACTGCAATTCAGCAGGGACATTTTGAGTTTTACCTTCCTTCGGGAATTTATGTTTTTGAATTTTCTGGAGAACTTTTTGAACATCAATTTTACTTTAAGGCAAGTAGTCTGAATGGTGCAACAAAAGTTCCATTGAGTTGTGAGCAAACACCCGAACAAACCATAAAAGTCTTGTTAACGAGGAAGCCCGTGCCAGTTCTTTATAGTGTTTCGGGAGTTGTGGTTTCTTTGGGCGATAACAAACCAGTGCCAGCGATGGTAGAATTTTTGCCTGTTGAAGTTATTTTTGCTCCTGACAAACGGGAGAACATTGGCAATATTCCGCAATTTGTGACGAAGACCGATTCCGAAGGAAAATATGAAATCAGCCTGCCAAACAATTTCTCTTATATCGCCCACGCTATTCCTTTGGATAAGTCAAGTTATTTGGACCAATACTATTATCTTGCTACTTCACCTTATAATGCTGATATTCTTGTACTTAACCAAGATTTGGATGATGTCAACTTTTATCTGAAAGAACGGCAGAAATACCAAAATGGATTTGCTGGAGTTGTAGTCGACAAAGACCGAAATCCAATCGAATCCCGAGTTTTTGCAATACTGATTCAGCCTTCCGGAGATAATTTTAATAAGCCAAATGCAACTGTTAGGGTAGTCGAAACAGACAAGGATGGGCATTTCCTCTTCCAAAATCTGCCATTGGGAAAATATGTCCTTCTTTCGGTCCCAAAAGATAAAAAATATGTTCCCGGATATTACAAGGCAAATGATTTTGCAACTCTCAAATGGCGCGAAGCCACTCAAATTGAAGTTGGCGAGTTTATGATTCAAGTAGTTTACGAAATTAAACATAAAGACAGGCTTTCTTTGAAAGGGCTTGTGACTTACTCGGGTCGGGTTGAAGAAAATACTGGAATCATAAAAATACTCAGTGAACCACAATGTTACAACCCCATTTCCGAAGCTTTGGTTTGCGCCCTTGATAAAGATGGCAATGTTTTGGATTATTATGTTACTGACAAATATGGAAATTTTGCCCTCGAAGAACTTGTTCCCGGCGACCTTCGGATTGTTGTTTCGAAAGTTGGCTACGAAGATGCCGAAATTTTTGTAACTGCCGATTATGAGTCTAACTATCAGTTTTATAATGAAATTCTACTGTCGAAAGAAGTTTCGCTTGTAGAATCGAACAATAATCTTGGAATTTCAATTTTGCAGTCCGAGAATAATTTGACTATAAATTCCGCACCCGAAACCGTGATTGATAATGTTAGGATTTATGATTTGTTTGGGAACCTTGTTTCCGAGAGTAAATCGCCGGGTAAGCCAGTGCAAATTCGCCTTGATGCTCTTTCGAACGGGGTCTACTTTGTCAGGGTAGCAACGAACAAAGGAATTGACAATTTCAAGATTTCGATTGTTCGATAATCTTGTTTAAATCAGATTAGAAAAGCATTTCATCGAAATATAAGTTTTTCTCTCGATGGAGTCCAATCGGCGATTGGGCTCCATCTTTTTTTGATATAAGAAAAACGGATTTCTGTTTGTGAAAAATTTTAAAACCAAATCTTAATGCCTTTTCGAACATAAGTTATTAAACAATCCTTTGGGTATTTGAATTACTTCATTGGTATTTTTTAATTTTGTTTTCTTAATTGGTGTAAAAATGCGTGGTTTTTTTGCAGTTTTCTTTTTGTTTGTTTTAAACTTGTCTTTTCTGTTTCCCCAAATCACGGGATTACCAACTTTACAGAAAGATATTTATTCGGAAGAACAATTAAAGAGCCCATTCCAACAGCAAATTTTTTCGCAAACCGAAAAATTTCCAACGAGTTCCTTTGTTGCCGACTCTTTCTATTATGTTGGTCCAAACGATATATTCTCGATTTTGGTAACACCAGCAACAATTACAACGGAATATGCGAAAGTTACAGCCGATGGCAAATTAGCCTTGTCGAGATATGGCTTCGTCGATGTTCAGGGGAAAACACTGTTGGAGGCAAAGAAGGCAATTATCGAACAAGTTAAAAAAGTAAACCCTTCGGCAGAAGTTTCGATTTCATTATTTCAACCTCGGATTGTGTTAGTTAAAGTTTTTGGGAATGTGCGAAAGCCGGGTATCTATTCGTTGCCAGCGAGTTTTCGTGTTTCCGATGCAGTTGCCATAGCCAATTTGGAATTCTCGAACCAAGAAATTACAATGAATGCTTTCGAAAACGAAATTTTACTAAGCAAAATAAACCGCCGAAGGGAAGAAGAACTTGTGGCACGCGGAATACCAAGCGAATCGTTTTATTCAACAAGGAACATTTCGGTTTTCAATCAAATTTATGGACTGAGGAAAGCCGACCTTGAGTTGAGCAAATCTCGGAATACTTTTATTTTTGACCCATATATTCGCGAAGGTGATGAAATTTATGTGCCCTTCCCTCGCGAGGAATTTGAATTCGTTAGCGTTTCGGGTGCAGTGGTTCAGCCCGGAAAATATTTTTTCAAAAAAGGAGATAAAGTTTCTGATTTTATAAAATTTGCCAAAGGTTTTAAAGAAAATGCAGACCTGTCCAATGTTGTTGTTGTGAACGGAACCGAACAAGTTAAAGTTTCGATTGATTCAAACTTGTATCTTGTAAATGATTTTGAATTGCAACCTTATGCGAGTATAATTGTCCCCGAAAAGGCACCGATTACGAAAGCCACTGTGGGCGTAGCAGGAATCTTCGGAACCGTGAGGAATCCCGGTATTTATCCAATCGAACTTGGGAAGACACGAATTTTGGACTTGATTAGTTCTGCCGGTGGAATTGTTGGGGAACCTTTGCTTTCGCAATCCTATGTCGTGCGGAGTTATCCTCCCAAAAAATTTTCGGACGACCTTATGCTCGACTTTTACGGCTTCCTTAAGCAGAGCAATTTGACTATGGAGGACACAACCCGAACCAAAATGAACTTGTTGACCAAATCCCATCTTGTTTCCTGTGATTTCGAGACATTGTTGAAGCAGAATAATCCCCAGCAAAATATTTTGCTTTCCGATGGCGATATGGTAATTATTCCATCTGCAAAGAAGAGAGTGTTTGTTTGGGGACAGGTGAAAAATCCCGGATTTGTTGAATATGTTGAAGGCAAAAACTACGAATGGTACATCGAAAAAGCTGGCGGATATTTGAGCACTGCAAAGAAAAGTCGTGTTCGAATTATTCGGGGGATTCAAAAGGCTTGGCTCGACCCTAAGTCGTTCGCTGTACTCGATGGCGACGAAATCTTTGTGCCATCCGCTCCCGATAATCCACCGGGCACAGAAATTCAGTATTACAGCTTAATTGCAACTGGGATTGCAACTTTAATCAGCTTAACCTATTTGATTATCAATTTAACGCGAAGAAATTAATGGAGAAATATCTTTTAAGCTTAGTTGTGATTTTGGCTCTGATGTTTTCTCAAACTTTGTTTGGACAAGTGGAAAATGTTCCATTGACTCACCCAGTCTATCCTTTTTTAAAACATCTTCATATCAAAGGTTTGATACCGGGAAAGAGTTTTTTTCGTTTACCTTTCACAAAAAGGGAGATTCAACAAATTCTTTTGAATGCTTATGAAAATCCAAATGAATTAAATGGCGATGAGAAAAAACTGCTCGAAGATTTCCTTGTTGAGTTCGAGTTGAAACCAAAGGAAAATGCTGTTTTCATTCCAAGCAAATCGGATTCGCTTCAAGTTATTTCACTTAATCTTTTTTCCAATAAGGATAAATATATTTATCATTTTCTTGATGAAAAGAACTCTGTTGCAGTTAAACCGCTTGGTTCTTTGAGAACAGTTTATAAACTCAATAATGGAACTTCGGAAAATGCTTTATACGGAAATTTGGGCTTTCGCGTTTACGGAACAATCGATACGATATTTGGTTTCTATATCCAAGCAACCAATGGCACATTCTTCACGGGTTCAAGGGAACTTGGAATCCACGAAGATAAGACTTTGGCAAACAGTATAAAGTTTACTTTGTTGAATAGTGACTTCGACCTTGTTGAATCTCACATTCGATACCAAAAGGATTGGTTTTTCGCTGGATTGTCGCGGGAGACTCGTTTTCTTGGTAGCGGTGTTTACCAAAATCTTGTAATTTCCGATAATGCCCCTCCGATGGATGAGTTTTATGCTGGTGTAAGTTTTAAAAATTTTAAATATACATTTTCGCATTTTGGACTTGTCGCCGAGCCGAAAGATTCAATTCAATTTGGAGCAGATGCAAATATTCCACAAAAGTTTATGGTGTTGCATTCTGCGACTTTGCAATTCAAAACTTGGAATTTGACATATTTTCAGAGCATTGTTTATTCGGGCCGGGGAATAGAAATTGCCTATCTTAATCCTTTTACATTTTTGAAATCGGTTGAACATTCGTTGCGCGACCGCGACAAGGCATCGTTGGGCTTTGCTTTCGAGTGGAACTTTTTGCCTAATTTTCAGGCTGTTGGAACTTGGATGCTCGAAGACTTGATGTTTTCGATGATTGGAAAAAACTACTGGTCGAACAAAACTGCTTGGAATATCGGAATACTTTACTCTTCAGAATTTTCTACTGATTTTGGTTTGGAATATACCCGAGTCGAACCTTATATGTTCACTCATTTCAATCGCTTCAATAATCGAACAAACGACGGAAGACTATTTGGAACTTATCTTTATCCAAATTCGGACGAGGTGGCGTTTTTGGTAAGGAATTTTGCGCTTGGACGCTATCCTGCGATTTTACGTATTTCTTACCAGCGACATGGTGAAAATGAGACAGACAGCACTGGTCATATTATTAGAAATGTTGGTGGAGATTTTAGATATGTTCATACCCCCAGCGATAATTACTATGTTACTTTTTTGGATGGAGTTCGCAACGACCTTTTTCAAGTGCAGTTTTCTTGGGGCTTCGAAATTATAAGGAATTTCAATTTCCAACTTTCGTGCGATTATCGAAAATATCAAAGGCAAAAAGGCTATTTTGTTTTTCGTGTTGTTTTTAGATTTGAAGATTTCTAAAACCTTATGGAAATTTATAAAATTTTTGTTTTAGTACTTTTTGCTCTTTCTGTATATCCCTTTTTGATTTATCCGATTATACTGCTTTTGCTTTCCACATTTTTCAATAATGAGGTTAATAAATCTTATTCTTATCAACCGGATGTAACGATTCTTGTTCCTGTGCATAACGAAGAGGAGAATATTTATCCTTTGGTAGAATCAATTTTAAATTCCGATTATCCCAAAGAAAAAATTAGAATAATATTTGGTTCCGATGGTTCTAATGATAACACAAACAAGTATCTCGAAGATTTGAAAGGCAAATACGAAAATGTCGATTTTTTGATTTTACCTCGAGTTGGGAAAAACTTGGTCATTAATCATCTTCTTCCACTTGTTAAAAGCGAGATTATATTACTCATTGATGCTGACGTTCGCCCCGAAAAGCAAACAATTAAAGAGATGGTCGCACATTTTAATGATGAAGAAGTTGGTGGTGTCGCTTCGAACCTGATTGTTATTAAAAGACAACAGGGTGATGTTAATCCCGAAGAACGCCATACTCAAAGTTTTTTCAACATCATTCGTAAGTTGGAAAGCAAAATCTTCGGAACATTTAACAACAATGGACCTTGCTATGCTGTAAGAGCTGGTTTGATTAATCAAATACCAAATACCAAAGTTTGCGACGATTTTTTTAACGTTCTGACAATATTTATTCGTGGAAAGAGGATGGTTTTTGCCGAAAATGCCATAGCATATGATTTAAGACCCAGAAACACGATTTTAAATGAATATCATCGGAAAAAGAGGTTTTCGGCTGGTGGGTTGTCGGCAATTTTTTCTTCTCTTCGAATATTTACCAGACCTTTGTTTGCTTTCTTTCTGTTTTCCCATAAGATTCTTCGATGGTTAAGTCCTGTTTTTGCTATTCTTGTTGTAATTTTGTCATTAATTTTTGCAAGCATTGAAATTAAGATAGTAATTGCAGGGCTTTTGGGATTGTTTTTGTTAGCTGCGATGATTGGTTTTGTAAATGAATTGAAGGGGAGGAGGACGAGTAAATTTTTCCGAGTGCCTTTGTTTATTCTTCTTTCTGTTGCTGGAACGATTGCTGGGATATTTCGTTCTTTTTTGGGAAAACAAAATTCAAGTTGGACATTGAGGGGTTTGGAAGCACAAAATGAAGCAATGGATTGATAAATTTTCCAAAAACTCTCCTGTTATTTTTGAATTGGTTTTCGACATTTTAGCATTTGTCCTAAGTTATTACATTCATTATCTAATTCGATTTGAATCGGGGCTGTTTCAGTCGGATATTCATCCTTCGACAAAGGATGTTTTTTTTACTGGCTCGGTATTGACAATAGCTTTGCTTGTTTTTTTCTTTTTCAATGGTTTATATCGAAATTGGTTGGTTCGTTCTCCTTTCGAAGAATTTTATGCTGTTATCAAAACGACATTCTTTTTCAATTTTATCTTATTCTTTTTCGTGTTTCTTGATAGTTCTGCCAGACCACGACTGCTTTTCCTTATTTATTTTATCGACTTGACTTTCTTTGTTCTTGTGGGACGATTTACTGCAAGGAAGCTACAGCAACATCTTCGTAAACGAAAGATTATTCAAATTCCAGTTGTTATACTTGGAACAAAAAACGAAGTACTGGAACTTTTGAAAAAAGTGAACCAAAATTTATCGTGGGGCTATGTTGTCAAAGGCTTGATTTTAGCGGATAACCACATAGAAAACAATGGGATATCGGTTCCAATTTACAAAATCGAAGAGTTTGACGAGGCAATCAAAACTCTTCGCCCATCTGAATTGTTTATAGCTATGAAAGACCCCAAGCACGAACAAATTCTCGACATCGCAAATAAATGTGCAGAAAATCAAATCATTGTCAAAATTGTTCCAGACCTTTATGATGTTTTAACGGGTATGGTTAAAACTATGCCTCAATATTCTATGCCATTGATTGAGATTAGCACACAACTTTTACGACCTTGGGAAGCCTTTTTAAAGCGGTTAATGGATATTGTTGTAAGTATTATTACTCTTGTTGTTGGTTTGCCGTTGTGGATATTGGTCGCTATTTTGATTAAACTCGACTCGAAAGGACCAATTTTCTACAAACAAGAGCGAGTTGGGAAAAATGGGAAAATCTTTACTTGCTATAAATTCCGTTCGATGGTTGTAGATGCCGAGAAATCGGGACCGCAAATTACAATACTTAACGATCCTCGGGTAACCAGAGTTGGATATTTTTTGCGAAAAACACACATCGACGAAGTACCACAGTTTTGGAATGTTTTGAAGGGCGAAATGAGCATTGTAGGTCCGCGTCCCGAAAGGCCTGTTTTTATTGAGCAATTTAGCAAAATACAACCATTGTTCAAACGGCGTTTGGTGGTTCGACCGGGTTTGACGGGTTGGAATCAAGTTAATTCGCCTAATTTCGATGCGAGCATTGAAACAATAAATAATAGGCTCAAAGAGGATTTTTATTACATCGAAAATATGTCGCTCAAACTCGATTTGGAAATAATTTTAAGGACAATATATTTGGTGATTCGTGGCAGGGGACAAGCCTGAAAATATTTACAACATAAGTTCAATTAGCACTTACAAGCCGATAAAAGAGTGGAGAAAGGATGAACGACCACGCGAACGACTTCTTAGCAACGGTCCAAGTTCTTTGTCCGACTCTGAATTGCTTGCGATAGTCATTTCTACAGGAACTAAAAGTGTCTCTGCATTGGATTTGGCGCGGAGCCTCCTTGAACGATTTCAAAGCCTTTCGGAACTTGCCTCCCGAGATGTAAGCGAATTGAAGAGCATTAAAGGGATTGGAACTGCAAAAGCCGTCACTCTTTCGGCAGTCTTCGAAATTTCTCGTAGAATTCAATCTTTTAACCTCGATGAATCTACTATTTTCCATTCGCCCGATGATGTTGCAAACTACTTCATCCCTCGGCTGTTTGGTTTAAAGCAGGAGCGGTTTTATGTTGTTCTTTTGAATTCATCGAACAGAATTATTCGAGTAAAGTTGGTTACCGAAGGCACTTTGACTGCAAGCCTTGTGCACCCGCGTGAAGTTTTCCGTTATGCAATTACCGAAGCAGCGGCTTCGATTATTCTTGTCCACAATCACCCTTCCGGCAATCCACAACCTTCTGCCGATGACATTGAAATGACGAAAAAGCTTGTTTCAGCAGGTAAATTAATCGACATTCCAGTCTTAGACCATCTTATTATCGCAGGGAAGAACTTTACGAGCTTTGCCCGCGTAGGTTTGCTTACTTAAGGTTTGATTTTAACAAAACCCAAGATTTTGTTGATGTTGATTAAATCAGAGTGCCAAAACATAAAAAGTGAAATTATAGATTTTTTAATTTATTTAAGGTAATTTTAAAATTGAATTTAAAGTTTTTAAATTTTTAATTTGTTTTTCTTTATATTTGTTTTTTAGTTTTTTTAAAATGGAGGTTTTATGAAAAAGTTTATTGTTCTAATTGGATTGGTTTCTATTATTTTTTCTCAAAGTGCTTTTGCCCAAAGGGGGAGAAGCTTTTCTAAAATGACCATCGGTGGAGAAATTGGGCTTGGAATTCCAACAGGTGATTTTTCCGACGGAGCAAACACGGGTTTTGGGTTGAACGGCGTTTTTTCTTATTTCATTCAGCCCGATTTGGCTATTACCGGGAGCTTAGGGTATTGGTCTTTTGGGGCAAAAGGGAGCAATGAGGTTGCAAAGGCTACTTTTTCGACTATTCCGTTAAATGCTGGAATTCAATATCGGTTTCCAACCAGTGGATTTTATCCATTCATAGGAGCCGAAACCTTTTTGTTCTTTAATTCTGTTTCTGTAGAATATTTGGGCTATAAGAGTTCCGATAGTGAGACTAAATTTGGGTTTGTTCCCCTTGTTGGAGGTGCATTTAAAATTGCTCCAAATTTGGAACTTCGTGTAAGTCTGAAATATACAATAATATTTACAAGTGGGTCGAATACCACTTATTTAAATCTACTTGGCGGAATTCATTTCTTTATCTAAATTATAATTCCTGCTATCGTAGCTGTTAAAAGGTTTGTTAAGGCGCCGACAATCATCGCCTTGAAACCGAGTTGGACTACTTCATCGCGGCGGTTTGGAACCAGAGCCCCGATTCCCCCAATTTGTATTGCAATTGAGCCGAGATTTGCAAAACCGCAAAGGGCAAAGGTTGCTAAATCAATAGTTCGTTGGGATATTTTGCCTTGGTGGATTAAATTGGCAAGGTCTGCGTAGGCTATGAATTCGTTGATGCTGATTTTTGTTCCGAGCAAACTCGCAAATATTTTTGCTTCCGAAGGTGGAACTCCAACAATGTATGCGAATGGAAGGAATAAGTATCCGAAAATTTCCTTCAGACTTTGTGGAAAATAAATTCCAATTGGCTCGAGCCAGTTGTGAACTAATTGAAGTCCAGCATCTAAAATTGCAATAAGCGAAATAAAAGCAATTAGCATAGCCACAACGTTGATGGCAAGTTTCATTCCGTCGCTGGCTCCTTGGGTGATTGCATCGAGGATATTTTTGGTTTCTGGAACAGTGATGTTTTTGACTTCTTTTATATCTTTAACTGAACTTTGTGGCTCGATAACTATTTTGGAAAGCATTAGACTGCCGGGGGCGGAAATCAAACTTGCAGTAATAAGAATTACGGGTGAAATTCCCATTTGTATGTAGGCAGCCATAACACCGCCGGCGATAGTGGCAAACCCCCCACACATAATAGAAAACAACTCGGAACGAGTAGCATTTACAAGATAGTGTCGGACTAACAGTGGTGCCTCGGTTTGACCCAAGAAAACATTGCTCGCAGCGGAAAGCGATTCTATACCGCTTGTACCCATTGTTTTGTTCATTACCCAAGCCATAGCGTAAACAATTCTTTGTATAATTCCGTAGCGGTAAAGAATCGAAACAAAGGCAGAGAAGAAAATAATTGTCGAGGAAATAATAATTGCAAATTGGTAACCAAATGTGTTTTGGTATTCAGGTTTCGAGGCGTTTCCAAAGACAAATTCAGCCCCTTTTTTGCTGAAATCGAGGAATTCTGCAACTCGGTCGCCCATCCACCGAAATGCGTTCACACCAAAAGGAACATACAATACAAGCAGTGCAAAGGAAAACTGCAAAATCAAACCCCATGCGATTATTCGGAATGGAAATTTCCTCTTATTTTCGGAGATTAACCAAGTTACCGCAAAAATTACAAATATTCCCGCCAAACTTAATATTTTCATCCAAAACATAGGCAAATTTTGTTTTATAAAATTTCAAAAGTAAGAAAAAAAAGAAGAGATGTAAAGAAACATAACTAAAATCCATTGCTTTAAAGGAATTTTGCGTTTAGAAAACAAATTTTTCGCTTTTTAGGTAAAGTTTATCGACTTACGATGATTTTCTTGTAAAAATTACCCGCAATAGTTCGCACGACAACAAGATAAGTTCCGCTGGGAAGGGATGAAATATCAACAGTGATTGGACTTGTGATTCCTGTAATGTTGGGTATAGTGATTTGCTGATTTCCTAATAAGTCGAAGATTGCAATTCCAACTGTATTCTCTGGTAAGTTGATTTTAATTGTGGAGTTTGCCGGGTTTGGAATAATTTTAAATTCATCTTGTTCAGATTCCACGCTATTGTAATAGAAATCGAATGGGTCGGACATTTCGGACTTGCACCCAAATTCATTTGTAACTTGTACATAGTATAAACCCGCTTCGGTAACCGGCAAAGAGTCGGCAGTAGCCCCTGGAATGGGCTTATCGAACAAAAACCATTGGTTGCCAGTCTTGGAGCTTGAATAAAGCACGAAACCTTTTCGATAAATTACAGGCTTTTCGGGTCTTGGATTTACAGTTACCGAAATAATGGTGGAATCTGAACATTTTCCGCCCTGTAATGTTTGGAAAAGCTTGATTTTACCTGTTCCAACTTGGTTCCATTGTATTGTAATTGTGTTATTTGTTGTGTCAATATTTACGACCTCTCCATTGGTAACAGCCCAAACAGAGATAACACCGGGCTTGGTGCTCCCTGAATAAGTTTCGACGTCATTGTGGCAAACAGAGGCTTTACCAGATATTACGGGGGAAAGGTTCTTGTAAATGCGAATGTTTTTCCTATTGTCGGCTCCAATTATTGCTGGACTTGTAGAAACGACACGGATTCGATAAAGGATTCCAGTTGGAGTGTTGCTTGGAATTTTACAAATTATCGTTCCACTGGTTGTGCTTTGAATTCGTCCAATTTCGACAGGGTTGGTGAATTTTCCATTATTGTCCGAAAGTTGAGCGATGAAATAATTGTCTGGATTAAAGTTCATAGTAACAACGTAGTCCACAGGGATTTCGTTGTTAGTGCAAAATTCTCCTTCTACAAAGGTAGAGATCTCATACTCTTTGCCATAGAAGACACCATTGCCCCAAGTTGAGACGAAAAATTCGCGGGTGGGTAAAGCCACGATGGAAGTTGTAAGCTGATTGAATAAACCATCGTTGACTTCTTCCCAGTCGGTACCTGTTTTTGAACGAAGGACACCTTTGCCATAGGTTGCAGCATAGATGATGTTTTGTGGGGATACTATAATTTTATAAATTGAATTGTTTGTAGATTCATACACTTGGGTCCAATTCACTCCGTTATTTGTAGATTTAAAAATTTTCCCGTTATTTGTGCCTGCATAAATATTTCCCGAAGAATCGAGAGCAATTGTATTTATGTTTGTGTTGTTTTTGAAATCGGCATCGACTTTGCCCCAAAAGTCAAACATTTGAGTTGCTCGATATAAACCAGAGGTAGTGCCAACAAAAACGAAGCCATCGCTCTTGGTCAGAATACAGTTGACGCTTTTATTTTTAAAATCGTTCTGCATTTGGTTCCAAGTCCTACCAAAGTCTGTAGAAATGAATAAACCGCTGTAAAGAGTGCCACAAAGTAGTTTGCGGTCTTTTGTGATTGCAAGAGTGTTAATATATTTATCAGTTAATCCGTTATTCGATGGTTCCCAGGAATTACCGAAATCGCTGCTTCGGTAGACGCCTTCTAAAGAGCCAAGGAAAATAGTATCTTTGACGTTCAAAAAAGCAAAAATCTGCAGGTTTTTCAATCCGTTGTTCTTTTGAATCCAAGAGTTCCCTTTGTCGGAAGAAACAAAAACACCATCGGAGTAGGAGCCGGCATAAAGCCAGCCGTTGGGTCCAATGTGAACAGTGTTAACATTGCCGGTTAATGAATAATTCGTGGGTTGCCAAATTAAAGTTTGTGAGAATATTTGGGAACCGACAAAAGGCGATAGAACGAAAATTATTAAAAAAAGCATCCTTTTCATTTTCAACCTCTATTTAAGTTTTCCATCCTTAGAATCTTGATAAATCATACTGTGTCCGGGGTCAAGATACATTAAATTATCGAAGAGAGAGCTTTCGGGATAACCATTGAAGAGAGCGGCTAATGTTTGGTAGTGGGTATCGAAAAACAGCTGCAAAAGGATGCTGGCTTCGACGAGTTTCTCGCGTTTGAATTTTTCCATCTCTTCGATAATTCGAGCAAGATTAGCAAGCCCCTTCTCTTTGTTAAAAGCAAGACTGTCGATTCCATCGACATAAAAAGCAAAAATAAGCTTTCTGAAAGCATAATACCGCGGGTCGGTTAGCTCGCGAATAATGTTGTATTTTGCGTATGTGCCAGGTTCGACGAAGGTTTCAAATCCTTCGGCTTGTTGCGAAGCTCCCAACTGCAAAATGTTTTTCGCCTGCTCGAAAGCCTTATTTCCGCCTAATTCCTCGAAGCTATCCTTATCGAAGCCAATGATTAGCAGCATATAGAAATCGACGACCGAAATAAAGTAATCGAATCTTGTTGGATTATATGTAAGATTTGCACCATAGGAATATTCAAACTTCCAGTTGGTTTCTGTTATTTTTAAAGTGGGGATGGTCATTTGCAGGTCGTTTTGTGGGTTATCGACATAGCGACGGGCGACCAAAACCATTTTGGCAGAATACTTATTGTTTCCCCCAGCTGTGAAAACAATGTTGATGTCTATTGGTATTGGCTCTCCTTCCCAATCTTCAGCCATAAATTTTTGGTTATTGATGTATTTTTCCAGGTCCTCTTTCAAGGTAGAAACATACTGCTTCGCTTCGAAGGAAAGCAATTCGGTATTAACAGAAACAGTTGCCTTAATTTCCTGACAGATAATTTGTGTAAAGCCTAAAATCGAAAAGAAGCAAATTCCCAAAAGAAAAATTAGCCTTCGCATTTTAGTTGTCAAAATTAAAAATACAATTTAAACAAGTTTTTGTAATTTTAAAAATTCAAAATCGATAATATGAAAGCAGTTTATATTTTGGCTGCGTGGATATTTTCGGTATGTTGTGTATTCTCACAATCTCAATATTTTTCTATTCCGGAGAAAAATTGTTCAGATGCCTTCGGAATTTTGCCATCTTGGGTTTCTAATCCACTAAACTTAAAGAATGTCGATAAAATCACATTTATTGGATTAATCTCTCCGTCTCGTTACTTTGTGAAAGAAATGAACTCCGTTGGCACTGGTGTTATTTTGCCTATGCCTCTCGGAATCAAATCTTCTTTAAATATTGCTTATCTTGGTTCGAAAAAATTCTATTATTCTCAAGCCAATTTTAATTTTCAAAGAGATGTTTTCGAAAAATTCAATTTTGCATTATCCTTTGGCGGAAATTTTTTTACTATACCATCATTTGGATATAAATTTCATCCAAATATCGATGCTTTTATTGAATATTTTCCTTATGAATTTTTAAGCACATCTTTTAAGTATAAAAACCTTTTCGGCTTGAACCCCCTTGAAAACAACATTTCTGGCTTTGGTTGTTTATTTAAGTTTGAAAATTTTTGTGCTTTAGGATTTGATTGTAATATTGCATTTTCCCATTATACTTCATATTCATTCAATTTAGAACTTTTACCTTACGAAAATCTTTGCCTTAATTTTGTTGTTTCAACTTTGCCACAGACATTAAATTTATCTCTTGGCTACAAATTCGATGGTTTTTCATTCTCGTTACATTTTATCTATCATAATTATCTCGGGTTATCGCAAACCATCGGTTTTACCAATGAATTTTAGCGTAAGAGCAGTTATTTGCCTTATGATATTGGTGTTGGTTGCAGATTCATTTTGTTTCCACTCTCTGTTAGCTCAAAATGAAACAAAGTTAAATGAAATCTTCGAAAGATATTACGAGGAAACAGGGAAGGATTTCCAAATTGACCAAATAGAAGAATATTTTAAAGAACCTATTTTATTGAAAGAAGAGAACTTATCGAAGATTTGTGCTTTGCTAAATATCTCTCGAACACAAGCCCGTTCTTTGTTGCGTTTATTGAAAGTGGGATTGTCGATGGAAAATATTTGCGACTCGCTTGGTTTTTCCGACTTACAATGCTCCTTGCTTAAATACTGCACAATAGCACCGCAAGACGAACAAAACAAAATTTCTGCAAGAAAAACGAACTGGTTATCGAGCCCATCGTTGGAATTAAAATCAAGATTATATAATCAATATCCGCAGAGCGAGAACTATATTGGCAATAAGATAGATTCATATCAAAAAGGGGTGTTTAGTCTTCGACCTTTTCAACTTGGTGTTTCGTTTAGTAAAAATGCTGGCGAATTGTCATATTGGGAAAACAATAAGTTTTTTGGAGCGTACGAAAATGAATTTGTTCGACTTGTTGTTGGCAGGTTTTCCTACCGAAATTATTCAGGAATTGTTCTCGGCGAGCCATTCGGAGTAAACAAGGGGAGCGATGCAATAGAACGAGCACTCGGTACAATGGTGAAAATAAGCCCTACGCTCTCGTCGATGCAATACGGAATTTTCAATGGAATTGCTCTTACGAGCAATTATAATTTTCGGGACAATATCAAAATTCAAATTTCTGGATTTGTATCGAAGGTGAAAAGGTCAGGGACGCTCGACTCATTGAACCAGATTGTTACATCTGTTTACACGCAGGATTATTTCCGTGATTCAAGTGAGTTGAAAAAGAAAAATACATTCGATGAAGTTTCATATTGTATCCAAAGCGATTTAAATTTAAACAAACTTTGGTTTGGCTATTCTTTTTTGATGCTTAACTATTCAAAATCTATATCAACGGCATCTCGAAAATTCATCGATGGAAAAAGTTCCAACTTCCATTCCCTTTTTGTTAGATATGATTTATCCAATTCTTTAAATTTTGCTTCAGAGTTTAGTCTTGATGGGAAGAAGAACATCGGTTTCGTAAGCAATGTAAACTTTAAAAAGAGGCGAATCAATTCCAGTTTGAATTTCCGTTACTTTTCCGAGCAATTTCGTTCACCGTTTGGAGCTGTGTTGGCAGAAAATTCATATCCCAATAACGAACTGGGTCTATTTTATGTTTTTGAGTTAAGACTAAAAGATTTTGATTTTCAATTTTATTCCGATTTTTTCAAGTCCTTATCCCCAACATATCTTTTGCAGGTTCCGTATTATGGACAAGAAATTTTCATGCAATCAATATTTTCGCCGATGCGGAGTTTATCGGCAAGGTTGAAAATTCGGCGAAAAGAAAAGACCGATTATGTTTATAATGTCCAAAAAACAAAGCAGTTGCCTTATCAGAAGATTTCCTATACTTTTCTTCTCGAAAGCAAGTTCAATATTGCCGATAATTTGATTTTGAAAAACAGATTGGATTTTGTTTGGATTAACAATCGGGGAATGAAAAAAAATGATAATGGCTTCCATACTTTTTTTGAATTAAATTATTCCCCTTTGAATTTATTGTGGTTTGGGGCTCGAATAAATTATTTCTCGACACAAAGTTATGAGTCGGCGATTTATGTTTTCGAAGTTATTGCACCTGAACTAATGTATTCGATTCCTTTTTATGGGAAAGGAACAAGGATAACATTTTGGTGTAATGTTCAAATTTTCAAGGGCTTTTCGCTTTACTTCAAATATTATCGGGACAAAAAAGATGTTGTTAAGCAGTTTCTTCTTGGACAACTCGATTTTCGCTACCAATTTTGATTTGGATGTTTTTATCCAACATCACGTTTAGTGAAATTTTTAAGCTAAAATCTAAAACAAGATTTTCTTTTCCTTTTGTTAATCCTTTTGGGAGGCTGTTTTATTTCTTTTTGTTCTTTCGAGTTTCAATAACCATTTGTATAAACCGATTTGCGAGGATGTTCGAAATAGTATCGCCTTCAAGGCGTTCGGGATGCCATTGTACTGCTATGATATAGGGCTTCTTATCGGGGTTAATCCATTCGAAAGATTCAACCAGCCCATCAACTGCTAACGATGAGGGTTTTGTTTCATCGGCTAATTTTTTTATTCCCTGATGATGGAAAGAATTCACTTTGATTGAATCAAGACCGATCCATTGATGTAATTGTGTATTGGGCGGGATTTTTACAGTATGGATGCATTGGTTTTTGGGGTCATTACATCTGTGTTCAACTTTTTTTCCAAGGAAGGTTGGAATATCGGGATACAACGAACCGCCCAAGTAGACATTTAAAATTTGCAGACCACGACAGATTGCGAAGATTGGAATTTCCTTACGGAATGCAATTTCGAGGAGTGTAAATTCAAGGCTGTCGCGATATTCATCGATATCGCAAAACGAAGTGCCCTGCTCTTGATGATACAATCGTGGATGAACATCGGGTCCGCCAGTCAAAACCAAACCATCTGCATCTTTCATTAGTTCTTCTGCTTCTTCGAGCTTGATACCGTAAGCATTTATGCTGTGGATATGTTTGTAGGCTCTTTCGATGTATTGCTGGTATTTTAAATATTTTTCCGAGCCAATTGATTTTGAGAAAACAATTTTCAATGTATCGGCACCAAAAGTGAAAAATATTGAAAGCACAAAAAAGAAATTGATAAAAAATATTGCTCTCATATTACCTCACTATTTAGATGTAATGTTCTTTTCGTGTTCAAAAAATTTGCTTGGGTCGTTATCGGGTTTGGTAACATCGAAACGAGCAAACACAAGGCAGTGGTCAGAAATTTTTTCTGCAATTTCTTTCGGGTAAATAGCATAAGTGTTGTAGAGCGAAGTGCTATTTTCAATATATCTTTGTTTTACACTTTGAGTTACAACGATATGGTCAATAGTATAGGCATTTTGTAGTTTACAGCTTTTGAGGTCGGAAGTAAGAAACGAAAGATTTGGATTGGAAATAATCGGAACAAGTGTGTTGAATTTAGTTCTTTTAGGAGTATCGTTGAAATCGCCAATGATAAAGACATCTTGTTCGATGTTTTGTGCGAGAATTGAATCGGCAAAACGCGAAACAACCTGTGCTTGAAGCATTCTTAAGTTACGGCTCAATTCAATTTTTTCCTTTGTATCGTCGAAACGGGAAGTTGCTTTAAAGTGGACTACGAGAACTATGAAATCGAAGTTCCCTTTTTGAACAGCGAGAAAAATTCCGGGGCGGGTGCGGTCGAGTTCAACCTCCAGCGGGGAATAATCCCCGAGATACTTGACTTTTATGTTTTTTCGGAATAAAAGGCCAACTTTCTGCGGAGCGTTATCCCGAGAAAGATAGAAAGAAAAATCGGGAAGGTATTTGATTAATTTTTCCAGTGCACGAACATTTTCGATTTCTTGAACGCCAACAATGTCGCATCTGCTTTCGTCGATGATTCGAGCAATATTTTTGTAATCCTCTTCGTTTCGTTCAATTCTGTCGTTGTATCCGTCGCCGAGCCATTCGATGTTAAAAGTTCCAATCGATATTTCTTTATCGGATGTTTTTGGGGTTTGTTTTTGAATTTGTTCACGAGAGCACTTTTCACAACTCGTGACAATCAAAGAAAGAAGAATCAAAACAACAAGTTTCAGTTTCATTTTGGTTTATCCGTTATTTTGAACATTTTCAAAATTAATTTTTTGTGGATTAGAACAAATAGATTTCCAATGGCAAAACCTAAAAGTGCCCCAGCAAGGACATCCGAAGGATAATGAACGCCGACATATACTTGCGAAAATACTATCAAAGTTGCCAGTGTATAAAAGTGATACTTGTATTGAGGGAAAAAGTAAGCCAAAATGGCTGCTAATGTGAAATTATTCACTGCGTGGGAAGAAGGGAAAGATTTCCCCCCTCCACAAGGAACAAGCAAGTGAACATCGGGAAGGCTATGGCAAGGTCTAATTCTTCCCACCAATTCCTTAAGGAAGTGGCTGTTAAACTGGTCAGAAAAAATTATTGCGAGTGCAATTGTTAATATGAGTAATCTTCCGGGAGTTTTGAATTTTGTGGCAAGGAAGTAAATTAAAATTGCATAAGCAATAAACCAGCATTCTTGGGTTCTTAAAAGAACTAAAACCTTATCGAACACTGGATTGGCAAGTGTCTTGTTGATAAAATAGAAAATGCTTAAATCTATCGAGTAAAGGAAATCCAATGTATTTCTCCAAACCTAAATTTGCAAGTTTCTGTATGTTAAATTAATAGAAAACTCAAAATTATTAACTTTGAAAATTCTAAAATAAAAAAATGACATAAATGATAGAGAAAGATATTGATTTGTGTGGACTGGGTAATGGTTTAGTTGATTTGCTCTACGAAGTTTCATTCGAAGAGCTTGAAAACTTGGGATTACGGAAAGGCGAAATGAGGCTTGTCGATGCCAGTTTACAGAACAAATTGTTCGAGGTTCTTAAAGGGAAGGAACATCATAAGTGTAGTGGGGGTTCGGCTGCAAATACGATTATTGCTTTTACGCAATTTGGGGGTAAAAGTGCCTACCATACTGTTCTGGGGAATGATGAAAATGGTAGGTTTTATCTGGAAGAGTTTAGAAATTTGAATATAGAACTTGTTGCCCCGATGATTGATGAACCGACGGGCACTTGCATTGTTTTAATTACCCCCGATTCAGAGAGGACGATGAACACATCGCTTGGAGCCACAGCCCATTTTGGTCCTGAACACATAAACCCAAGCTTTATCGAAAGAGCAAAGTGGATTTATCTCGAAGGGTATAAGTTTACTGCACCCAAAAGCACCCAGGCTCTTTATTACGCAATAGATGTTGCTCGAGCAAGTGGGTCGAAGATAGCTCTCACCCTTTCGGATGTCTTCGTGGTGAACAATTTTTATCCACAGGTGCTTGATTCTGTCCATAAAGTAGATTTGCTTTTCTGTAATGAACAGGAGGCAAAAGCTTTGGCACAACAGGAAAATTTTGGCGATATTGTCGAATTCTTGAAAAGGCTTGTGCCAAATTTTGTCATAACCCGTGGCGAAAATGGTTCGTTTGCTTGGGTAAACGCTCGCGAATATGAGTTCCAAGCCTACAAAGCTGACCCAATCGATACAACTGGGGCAGGGGATATGTATGCTGCTGGCTTCTTATATGGTTTGATTAAAAAGAACAATGTTGAATTTGCTGGAAAACTTGCTTCTTATGCTTCGGCTCATATTGTTTCCCAATTGGGCGCTCGTTTGAGAATGGACCACAAAATTTTGGTTGAAAAAGTTGAAAACAAATGAGAAGTTTTAGATTTAAGCCGATTTATGTTGTGTTTTTGTTGTTTCTTTTTGGTTGGGCAGAGTCAAAAGCTCAAAGTGGTTTGACTTTTAATGAGTTTAAATCGAAGTTGGAGAAGTATTTCAATTCCGAAATGTTGGATGACATCGAAAAGCAAATACCCCAGAAGTCGAAGATTTCGGTTTGGGGATGGGATGTTGGGGATTTTTCGGGCGATAACTACCCAGACCTTGCGTTTTCGATAAAGATTCTCGATGAAAAACGCCGAAATGTGTATGTTTATCTATTCGTTGACCTCGACGGATATTTACAATTAGTTTATTTCGATTCGTATGAATATTTGGAACTTCCGTTGGAGATTGGAGTTTCAATTCATAATAACAAATGCTCGATTACCCAAAAGAAAAAAAATGATTTTTGGACATACAAAAGCTACACTTTCGATAATGGAATCATCTATCTTGCCGAGGAGTATACTTCCCAAAGTATTTTTGGTAATGCACTCGAAACTCGAATAGATTACGAAAAGTGTGAATATAAAATCAATCTTGATTACTTTGATGCCCGGAAAGATAAATTCCAAACCGATTTCTTGTTCATTCCTTCCTACCCACGTTCAAAGCAGGTATTCAAAGGCTATCCTGTGGTTTCTACCGCGGGGAAAGTGGATTACGTGATAAAAGGAAGCTATTATTGGAAAGGAGAAGAAGATGCATCAATGCGAATTAAATCTTCTTTCGACGACCAGTACCTTTATTTTGCAATAAACTTTACCGACGACAACTTTATTCCGCCTGAATGTGATAAATGCGTTGGCGATTTTTTCTCGTTCTGGTTCGATTTTACACCATACAAGAGTACATTGCAAAGAATTTTCAAGCAGGCTGGCAATAAATTTATCCCACGAAGCAACTTCGAGGGTAGCCTGTACGAGATAAAAGTATTCCCCGGAGATTTTTTGGATAAATTGCCCTATGTTGCCTCCGTTAATTCAAGCGAGCCACTCGATGAAGAGCAAATTAAATCGATTTCAAAAATTAAAATTTTTGTAACAAAAGAAGATTCAACAAATTTTGTGCTTAAAGTTCGTTTTCCTTTTTCATTATTTGGTTATGAACGATGTCCAATTGAAAATGAGGCTCCAGTTTACATTGGTTTTAACATTGTTTACCACGATATTGACAATGAATTCAGACCCGAGCAGGAGACATTAATTACGAATTCGATATTCGATGAGTCTCGTCCGTCCACTTTTGGGGAACTTGTTCTGATACCCGATTTTAGGAAGTTCAGTTATTCGAAGAATATCTTTTTAGAGAATATTATAAACTTACTCGAAGGTTTTGGATTTTGAAAAGCGGAACAGATAAGTTTGGGAGCAAAATCCTCCGCGATATTGGACCATATTTGAATCTTGGTTGGCAACTGGTTATTACGATATTAATTTTTGTTCTAATTGGTTACTTTCTGGATAAATGGCTGAATACAAAGCCCCTTTTTCTGATTATTCTTTCTTTGCTTGGGTGTTTCGTTGCTATGTTCGATTTTATTCGTTCAGTTCTTAAAAAGCGGTAATGAAAGAGATTGTAACTGCCCTCTTGATTTCGCTCTTCAATTTATTCAGTGGGATATTGGTTTATAAGATTCTAATCCGAAAATCTGATAAGATTTTTTATAAATATTTTTTTGGTTCAATACTTTTTAGGTATGTAATCAATTTGTTTTTGCTTTGGGTTTGCTTTAAGTTGTTGAATTATGAGAAACTTACATTTGCTTTGAGCTACTTGATTGGAACTTTTTTTGCAATTCTTATTGAAATTATTTATTTAAATAAAAAGTCAAATTTCTTAAATTTGTAATTTATGTTTATTTAAATACGAATTTTGATGGAAGCCGAAGCTGTGATGTCTAATGAAGTCGGTCAACACGAAGCTCAGGGAGCCCATAGTACACATTCAACAGAAATTCCACCTCAGGAAGTTTTTCCTGTTCTATTGGGTACTTTGGGTGAGCATCGAGAATTAACCTTTTTCCATTATCATATTGTCGACTTACCTGTTATCTTATACGACAAGGAATACGGCTTCGATATTTATTCCAACATCGAGAAGATGAAGGAAAGCGGGAAATATGTTTTTTCGACTACCCATAAAATAGTTAAAGCAAATAAACCCGAAGAGACCCCGACATTGGACCTTTCCGTTACGAGCTTGGTTTGCTTCCAGTGGCTTGCGATGATTATACTTCTTGTGGCTTTTTTCCGTGCCAGCAGGAAATATAAAAAGCAACCATTGAGACCACCCAAAGGCTTGCAAAATGTACTGGAAGCCATTTTTGTATTTATTCGTGACGATGTTGTATTGCCCAATATTCCATCGCGCAAAGCAGCCTATAGATTATTGCCCTACTTTGTTTCCCTGTTCGTTTTTATTTTGCTGATGAATTTGTTTGGACTGATTCCGGGGGGCCATACTGCCACAGGAGCCCTTGGAACAACAGCGGGACTTGCTCTTACTGCCCTTTTTGTTATCAATGGGACTGCAATTCGCCAAATTGGCTTGAAGAACTGGCTAAAGCATCTTTTAGGTGGGGCACCGTGGTATTTATTTTTCATAATGGTGCCGATTGAAATCATATCGTTGTTTACAAAGCCTTTTGCTCTTACTGTCCGTCTTTTTGCTAATATGACCGCTGGACACGTAGTTTTGCTTTCTCTCGTTGGATTGATATTTTATTTAAAAACGTTTGTGATGGCTGCTGTTGCTGTTCCTTTTTCAATTTTTATGTATGCTCTTGAATTATTGGTAGCATTTCTTCAGGCTTTTATTTTCACTATTTTGACTGCTGTGTTCACAGGTTTGGCTATTGGTGAGCATAGTGAACATAGTGAACATAGTCATCAAATAGAACATTGATATGTTTTTGTTCAACAATATTTATTTTATGATTAGGAGGATTTTATGGAGCAGAATTTAGCGAAATTAGGTGCATACCTTGCAGCAGGTATTGGCGCAGGGATTTCTGTTATTGGCGCTAGTTTGGGCATTGGGAAATTAGCAAGCAGTGCCCTTGAATCTTCGGCTCGTCAGCCCGAAGCATCTGGCGATATCCGAACCACAATGATTATTGCCGCAGCTCTTATCGAAGGTGTTGCACTTTTCTCTTGTGTTATTGCAATGCTTTTGGCTATTAAGTAATTTTTTAAATAGTCATACCAAGACTTCGGTCGAGGTATGACTATTTAACTATTTTATATTAAAAACAAAGAAAGGTTGCGGAAATGGACTCGCTGTTAAATGTTAATCCGGGTTTGATGATCTGGACAATTTTAAATTTTCTAATTTTTTTATTCTTGCTTGTAAAATTTGGGGCAAAACCAATTTCGAATGCTTTGAAAGCACGTGAAGATTACATTCAAAATAATATTCAAAATGCTGAAAAGTTGAATCAGGAGGCTCAGAAGTTATTAGCCGAAACTCAACAAAAACTTCGCGATGCCCAGAACGAAATGATGGCTATCATTCAAAAGGGTAAACAGCAGGCTGATGAGTTGATTCGTCGGGCAACCGAAGAAGCCGAGAAAGTTCGCAAAGAAAAATTAGACGAAGCGATGCGGGAAATCACCCGAAGCAAGGAATCGGCTTTGATTGAGTTGAAGAAAGAGGTTGCTCATCTTGTTGTTCAAGCAACCGAAAAACTCCTGAAAGAAAAAGTCGATGAGAAAAAGGATTTGGAACTTATTAATCAATATATTGAACAAATCCCAAAAAATTAATGGTTAGTTATGGCTGAGCAAAAAGTTTCCTATCGTTATGCGAAAGCGATTTTGGACACTGCCAAAAGCGAAGGGCAAGAAGAAAGAGTTTACGAGGACTTCAGGCTTGTTAATTTGATTTTAAAATATGTACCTGAATTGATGAGCATTGCAAAAAAGCCTTTGATTTCACCTTTACGGAAGAAAAAACTGTATAATGAAATTTTTTCCGAAAAAGTTTCCCAACTCACACTGAACTTTTTTCTTTTCCTTGTCGATAAGGACAGGGATTACTTAATCCCAAGCATAATCAAACAATACGAGAGACTATATTTTGAACTTAAAAATATTTTGCCTGTTGAAATTTTTTTAGCAAGAGATTTTGACGATGAATTAAAAAACAAGCTTGTAAAAAAGTTAGAAGAAACTACTGGGAAAAAAGTTATTCCAAGATTTATTATAGACCCTAAAATAATCGGTGGATTTAAGATTAAAATCGAGGACTGGGTTTTCGACACTACATTGAAGAATAAACTTGATTCTTTGTATCAAGAACTTGTTTCGAATATTAAAGTAAATTAAATAGAGAGGAAGATATGTTCGATGTTCGACCCGAAGAGGTATCGGCAATATTAAGGCGGCAATTATCGGGCTTCGAAAAAGAAGCCGACATTTACGAAGTTGGAACTGTGCTCCAAGTTGGCGATGGTGTGGCGCGGGTTTATGGCTTGACCAAGGCTATGGCTGCCGAATTGGTCGAGTTCCCGAATAATCTTTATGGGATGGTTTTGAATTTGGAAGAGGACAACGTTGGCGTGATTCTATTTGGCGACGACCGGCTTGTGAAGGAAGGGGATTTGGTCAAGCGTACAGGTAGGGTTGCTTCGGTTCCTGTTGGAAAAGAATTGCTGGGGAGAGTTGTTAATCCTTTGGGGCAACCTTTGGATGACAAGGGACCGATAAACGCCAAGCAATTCCTTCCAATTGAGCGAAAGGCTCCTGGGGTTATCTTCCGTCAACCCGTGAAAGAACCACTGCAAACCGGTTTGAAAATGATCGACGCATTGATCCCTATTGGACGGGGACAGAGGGAGTTGATAATTGGCGACCGTCAGACGGGTAAAACGGCAATCGCTATCGATACGATAATCAATCAGAAGTTTACCCATACCGAAAGAGCAAAAGAACTCGGGATACAGCCTGTTTACTGTATTTATGTTGCAATAGGTCAAAAAGGCTCTACGGTTGCCAACGTTGTTGCTACTTTGGAAGAATATGGGGCAATGGAATACACAATCGTGGTTGCTGCGAATGCTTCCGACCCGGCACCGTTGCAATTTATTGCTCCTTATTGTGGATGCTCGATGGGTGAGTATTTCCGCGACAATGGGATGCACGCTTTGATTATTTACGATGACTTGTCCAAGCAGGCGGCTGCCTATCGTCAAGTTTCGTTGTTGTTGCGTCGACCTCCGGGACGAGAGGCATATCCCGGCGATATCTTTTATCTTCATAGCCGTTTGCTGGAGCGTGCAGCAAAATATGCCGATGAGTATGGCGGTGGCTCGTTGACTGCCCTTCCAGTTATTGAAACACAAGCAGGCGATGTTGCGGCATATATTCCAACAAATGTGATTTCTATTACCGATGGTCAGATATATCTCGAACCGAACTTGTTTAACGCTGGTATTCGTCCTGCAATGAATATTGGTATTTCGGTTTCGCGAGTTGGTGGGAACGCCCAGATTAAAGCAATGAAGAAAGTAGCTGGTCCGTTGAAATTGGAGCTTGCTCAATATCGTGAACTCGAAGCTTTCGCCAAGTTTGGGTCCGACTTGGACAAAGCAACTCAGCAACAATTGCGGCGTGGTGCACGATTAACCGAAATACTAAAACAAAAGCAATATAAGCCATTACCAGTTGAAAAGCAGATTGCACTTCTTTGGACTGCTACCAATGGTTATCTCGACGATTTGCCAATCGAAGTTCTATCTACTTTCGAAACCGAATTCTACGAGTTTATGGATATGAAGTATTCAAATGTTCTTGATTCTATCATTAGAGTGAAAGACTTAACAGATGAGATAGTTGCTAATTTGAAAGCAGCAGTTGAAGATTTTGTCGAAGTGTTCAAAAAGAAACATAATTTGAAATGATTTTACTGACAGGGGGAGCAGGATTTATCGGTTCCTGCTTCCTTAAAATTTTAAATGAAAATGGCTTGGACGACATCCTTGTCGTTGACCATTTAGGGTCAAGCGACAAGTGGAAAAATCTTCTTGGAAAAAAATTCTACGACTTTTTGGATAAACAGCAATTTCACAATCTTATCGAAAATGGCAAGGTAAGTAAATTCTCTTTTGATACTATTTTCCATTTTGGTGCTTGTACAAATACGCTCGAATCCAATGCAGATTATTTAATAGAAAACAATTATCATTATAGTGTAAAACTTGCTCGATATTCTGTTGAAAAGGGTATTCGATTTATTTATGCGAGTAGTGCTGCGACCTACGGGATTGGTTCGTTTGGCTACGATGATGATTTGGTGTTTGAACTTCGCCCTTTGAATCCTTACGGGTTTTCGAAATATCTTTTCGATTGTTGGGTTGTGAGGAATGGCTTGGATAAATCTTTCGTTGGCTTAAAGTTTTTTAATGTTTTCGGTCCGAATGAATATCACAAAGGCGAAATGGCAAGTATGGTTTTTAAATCCTTTAGCCAAGTGAAAAGTATTGGAAAGATTCGTCTTTTTAAATCGAATGACCCGAAGTTTCCCGATGGTGAGCAAAAACGCGACTTTGTTTATGTGAAGGATGTTGTTCAAATTATTTGGAAAATATATAATTCTAACTTTACGGGAATTTTTAACATTGGTACCGGGCAAGCTCGCTCTTGGAATGAACTTGCTAACGCTGTTTTTAGGGCTATGGGCATTGAGCCTACTATCGAGTACATAGATATGCCAAAAGAATTGTACGACCAATATCAGAATTTCACGCAGGCAAAAATGGATAAACTTTTTTCTAAAATTGGGACATACGAATTTTTGTCCCTCGAAAATGCTGTTGATGATTATATCAAAAATCATCTTACAAAGGATTGGATTTATTATTAGGAGAAGTAATGGCTACATTAAGAGATATTAAACGAAGGATAGGTGCTGTTGCAAATACTGCGAAAATAACGCAGGCGATGCGAATGGTTTCGTCTGCTAAATTGAAAAGAGCCCAAGAAGCCATTATCAACGCAAGACCTTATTCTTTTTTGCTCAAAAGCAATCTTGAGAGGTTGATTGGTTCAATTGGCGAAGAATATTATCATCCTTTGTTGGAACACAGAACCGAAATCAAGAATATTTGTTTGGTAGTTATTACTTCCGACCGTGGTCTTTGCGGCAGTTTTAATTCTAATTTGATTCGTTTTGTTGGGAAAACAATCAACGAGGAGATAAAACCAAAGTATCCGAATGCCCGAATTTCGATGATTAGGATTGGGAAACGGGGAATTTCGGGTATTAAATTTGGCGATATCGATTATATCAAAAACATTTCGGGTATTTCGGGACGAATCGATTACAAAGTTGTTGACGAGATTTCCAAGTTCATTATCAATGGTTATGTCGAAGGAACATTCGACAAAGTGGTTTTCTTTTTTAATGAGTTCAAGAATATTCTGATTCAAGTTCCAAAGTATTTCAATCTTTTGCCATTTGAAAGAAGCACAGAAGTCGAAAGCTATTTTAAGCCAAAAGACAAGCATTCAGTAGAGACTCAAAAAGCCTTACAAAAAAATCTTATTTACATTTTTGAACCCGACCAGCAAACAATTCTCGATAAGCTTTTGCCTTTGTACATCGAGAATCAGATACTAAGAATCCTGTTGGAATCTAATGCCGCTGAGCATGCTGCCCGCCGAATGGCAATGGAAAACGCAACAAACAATGCAAAAGAATTGATAAAGCACTTAGAGTTGGTTTACAACAAGGAGCGACAAGCCGCAATAACCAAAGAAATGCTCGAAATTGTTGGCGGCGCCAACGCACTTAAGGGGCAGTAAAAATCATTTTGAATAAGTTATTTCTTCCTTTAAAAATTATAAAAAACTGATAGATTGCAGGTTTTATGCTGAAAACTCGATACTACTTTCTGTTGTTCGCTGGTTTCCTCGGATATATGTTTATCAGTGGAGGCTCTTTTGTCTACGGGCAAAAAACCTCTTCCGACGGCAGCGGGCATTTCTTCTGGGTCAATGGTGGGGTTGGTGGCAGTTCGGTCCATGGCGGACTTGGTTCGCATCCAGGTGCGCCGTCGTTCGGGGGGAGTTTATGTTACCAAATTGGGAAAAACCTTTTGTCTTTTCGATATCTTCGCAATGAAGAATTTCAGATTCTCTGGCCAGATTCACCTTTAGAAACGGTCTGGGATGTTGGAGTTCTTTATGGAAGAATCGCAAAAGCATCTTATGGCTTTGCTTCAATTTCTACTGGAATTAGCCTTGTCGGTGGTGTTCGACGTGGTAGGTACCTCGGCGGTACTGGAGGGTGGTTTGGGACGAGTTACTATGAGGAAAATGACTTCATTACTGTTGGAATTCCAGTTGAAGGCCAGCTTTTTTGGACACCACTACCCTTTTTTGGAATTGGTTTTTATGGATTTGCAAATCTGAATACTGAGAAATCATTTGTCGGGGCTCTACTTTGCATTCAGTTTGGAAAACTGAGGTAAGGCTACAAGCGTTTTTCGCCTAACAATTGCAACCACGACGTTTGCTCATTAGAGGCGAAATTATTGTGCTCACTCAATTACGCCATTTCGGAATGCAGTGTTCGTTTTTTTTATCTCCGCTACAAAAAAATGTTTAAATTTGTTTTAGGACGAGACAAAAAACAATGGTGATAATAAAATGAAAATGGCAAATTCTGCATTTATCCTCTTGTTTCTTGTGTTTAATTCTTGCTTGATAACGTATGCCCAGTGGGTAACACACCACAATGCGGTTTTTCAACCAAATATACCAAAACCCAGCGTCGGTGTGGCGATAACCGACCCGAAGTTTGGAACGACTCTAACTCGTCTCAGCAACGCTCGTAAATCAAATTATGCAGGCATTGTTCCTCAGTACTCTAAAAGGCAGGCTTGGAATGTTGATGAATCTCTGATGCTTCTTTTTACAGGCGACGGAAGGACTTTACTCTATGAGGGAGAGACATATCAGTTCATTAAAGAGATTAATGGTGTGGGGGGTGAAGATGTCTTTTGGCACCCGACGAATCCTGAGATTATAATTTACGCACAGGATAATGCTTTATATTCGTATAATTTGAAAACAGAAGCTTCTACTCAGATTCGTTCATTTGATGATTATACATTCATCAATACACGTGGCGAAGGCAATCTTTCTCGTGATGGTCGTTATTATGCATTTGTCGGTCAGGTGTATGATACAGAAACCCATTTTCGTGACATTGTTGTCTATGATATAGTTGCAGATAGCATCATATCTAAACTTGCGCTTCCACCAACGTTAACCGATTTCGACTGGGTTTCGATTTCTCCTCTCGGAAACTATGTTGTTGTGGACTATGCAACGGAGAATACCGGACGGTTCGAGGGAGTTGAAGTCTATGATAAGAAATTGAATTTCATCTGGCAAAAACCTTTGGGTGCTGGCCATAGTGATATTGGAATTGATGAAGATGGAAACGAAATACTCGTCTTCCATTTTTATGATTCAGAGTCAAACTGCTATATCATCAAAAAATTCCGTCTTTCCGACGGCAAAGAGACTTCGCTTCTTGAACTCTCGTGGCAGTTCGATTTGCACATTTCCTGCCAAAACGAAGCTCGTTCTGGATGGTGCTTTATCAGTACATTTGACGATGAATCTCGACTAACAGACGACAGTCTTTCCTGGCTTCCTTTTGAAGATGAAGTTTTTGCTTTGAAACTGGATGGTAGCGGAGAAGTGCAGCGCATCGCCCACCATCATAGCCGCCGATTTTCATCAACAACGCCTGACAGAGACCACAGCGTCTATTGGGCGGAGCCTCACGCCACAATAAGCAGGAAGGGAGAACGAATCCTCTTTGGCAGTAACTGGAGAGAAAAGGTTGAAGAAGATTCAAGTGTTGATACATACATCGTTGATTTCCGCTCCTGGGTTGGAGTGAAAGATGAGGATCACCAATTTCTGAAGGAGATTTGCCTTGAACAGAACTATCCCAATCCTTTCAATCCAAAAACAAAAATTTCTTATTCTCTTGCTATTCCTGCAAAGGTGCAATTAACAGTCTGTAACATGTTTGGGCAACAGGTGGCTTTGTTGGACGAAGGTTTGAAGCCCGCAGGAAATTTCAGCGTAGATTTTAACGCAGATAATTTGCCTTCTGGCATTTATTATTACCGTTTGCAATGCGGCAACAGGCAAGAAACGAGACAAATGATATTGATAAAATAAATGTAGATTCCCGTTTGCACGGGAATGACAAAAAAACAGGCAGTCGCCTGTCATTGCGAGTCCCGTTAAATCGGGACGAAGCAATCCAATCAAAATCTACAACACCTTCGGGGAATGTGTGAAGACCGTAGGGGCAAATAATTATTTGCCCCTACAACGCATTGATATTTCCAATCTTTCCTTTGCCTTATATTTCATTCAAATAGAAAATTATTTTTAAAAATATTTGGTAGTTAGATAAAATTTTTGTAATTTTATA